>Ga0228710_1008371_pt1 | contig 14848 bp, 23 predicted proteins | sample MedpolnodulmetaG_FD_177995 | JGI IMG/M metagenome (GOLD analysis project Ga0228710, IMG submission 177995) | Root nodule microbial communities from Medicago polymorpha collected in Santa Monica, California, United States - pink nodules | ecosystem: Host-associated > Plants > Roots > Nodule...
GCGTGCATATGTCCGGCCACTTCCGCCGGGCCTCAGTTCCGGCATGGGAGCGCGTAGCTCAGCCGGTAGAGCAACTGACTTTTAATCAGTAGGTCCAGGGTTCGAATCCCTGCGCGCTCACCAATTTTTCGTTAACGGAATCAACTGTTTGCGTGCATTTTCTAGAGTTACGATGCATGCTTGATTTACGATATTTACGGCAGATTTCCGGCTTTTACGGCACATGACTGGCACATGGCGCATGTGACCTCGACAATGACACTTTGATTTCACACGGCCATCGCTCACTGGTTCACGCGATTGGCTCTGTTTTTCAGTTGGGGATGCGAGAAAACACCGATTCTCCTGACAGCCCCGGTTGCGCTAGAGTTGATGCGAAACAGTCTCCGGGTGACGTCGTGAAATATGTAACACCATCGGTTCGCAAGAGCGCATTCAACTGTCCGCACTGCCAAGTGCTCACCACCCAATTTTGGTACTCCGCACATGCAGACAGGCTGGACAAGGACCAACTGCCATTCGTTGTAGGACGGGATAACCGTGAGGAGTATCGCTTTGAACACATCAAAGAGCCCGAACAGCGGAAGGAGTTGAACGACTTCGTGGAAAAAATGGTCACCGGCAGACCGTTCTTTGACTCAAACTCGCAATACCGAGGATTCGATGTCTCCAACGCGAATTTTAGCAAATGCTACGAGTGCAAGGAAATCTCGGTGTGGATATTTGACAGGCTCATCTACCCCGCGAAGGGCACAGCACCTGCGGTAAATGTGGATACGCCAGAACAGATTAAAACCGACTACAACGAAGCTAGTAGTATTCTTGCTGCCTCGCCAAGAGGCGCTGCTGCACTGCTGCGTCTTGCCATCCAAAAACTCTGCAAGGAACTGGGGCAACCCGGAAAAAACATCAACAACGACATTGGCTCTCTTGTCAGTGGCGGATTGGATAGAAGAATCCAAAAGGCGCTGGACGTTTTGCGCGTAATAGGGAATGACGCAGTGCACCCGGGGCAAATCGATCTTCGCGACAACGTTGAAACGGCTGAAGGGCTGTTTCGTCTGTTTAATTTGATCGTCGAAAAGATGATCTCCGAGCCGAAGCATATCGAAGAGATGTATGGTCAATTGCCGCTCGAAAAGCTGAAGCAGATAGACGAGCGCGACAAGAAGTCACTACCGCAGGCATAACCCTATCGGCGAGCTTCCAATGGCGGCGCGATAGAATGAACCCGGTCGTTTATAGGCGAGCCATGTCAGAGAATCGCTACGATCTCCGCCAGGAAGACGACGGTACGTGGACGGTGTTCGACATCTTCACGGGCCTGCCGGCGGAAGTGAATGATGTTGAGCAGGTAGGCTTGGACATGGAGCAGGCCGATGATCTCGTCGATCTGCTGAACCTGCTTTACATCAAGAGGCGGCGTGGCCCGGTGCATTGAAGGGAGATCAGCCGCTCTTCAGCTTTGCACCGCGACGACCCGTCCTCAGCTCATGTGCGATCGCACGCGCCGCCGCTAATGCTGCCTTCCCCCGATCAGCAGGATGGAGCGCCGGCCCTTTCTGCTCCGGTTCGACCACACAAAGTCGTTGCATGTCCTCAATCGCGGCCAGCGTCGTGAAGTCCTTGCCGGCAATCCGCATAAGCTTGAGCCTGCCGCGCTTGGCCTCACGGCGAAGTCCAGCAGGTGTAATCCCTCCGTGCGGAAATGCGATCGGGATGATGTCCTTGAGACACATGGGGGCGTTTGGGTCGGGTCTATGTTTGTCGGGCTCCGGCATCTGAATTCCTCGCTTTCCGGCAACCAGCGGCCCCCGGCGCCTGCCAATGTCGGCTTCGGCCGTCGCTAAAAATTCAAGTAGATATCGACGCCTGGTCGACGGTAGTAGCGGTAATCGCCGCTGTAGCCGTAGTCCCGGCCGTAGCCATGGCGCGGGAAGCACCTGCCGTAGTAACGGCATGAACGCCACGCTTGGCGCCGGTTCCAGTGGCTGTCTCGCCAATTACGCCGGTGATTGACCTGCTCGACGGCATCCGCCTGCACTTGTGCCGGCTGGGGCACGAAGATCGTGGCAGCGTTCACCGGCAAGGCGAACGACGCAGCCAGGACCACGCCCGTAAGGGCGGACAAGAGCTTTTCCATCGTGGACTCCTCCTCGGTGCCGAGAAGGTTGCACGATGCAGGCTGAACTGATGATGAACATCTGCCGTTGATGTTGACCTGCTAAGAGCAATGCGGCGTGGGCCGGTGCACTGATATCCGGAACCTCCCCGCCCGCCATCGGTTCCTCCTTCCCCAACAGGAGAAACAATATGGCGAAGGACGAATTAAGCGCCGGTTTCACCGGGACCCCGACCGAACCACCCACTGGTGCACGAAAGGTAGCGAAGACAGCCAGCGACGCAGTGAGCCGCGAAGCGAATGCAGTGGTGGTCGGGGCCGCGGACCACCCATACACCGCAGCTGGGTTGGCGCTCACAGTCGGCGCCCTCGCCTTCGCGATCGGCTATTTTATGGGCCGATCGTCAGTCTACAACGGGCGGAGTTACTGGCGCTAGAAGCCCCGCGACGGAAGAATAGTTCAACCGGCCGGCGCGCTGCTGGTGTTGGCGCAGGTGGTGACCGCGCCGGCCATAGGCGACCTGTGAAATGTTGGATGGGCTAAAACTCGTTGCGCCGCCAGGACGCGTAACTCAGCCAGTCACGTCCGCCGCGCGTATTGTTGCAGTGCTTGCACGCCATAGCCAGGTTGGACGGATGGCCCGTGCCTCCATCAGCGCGGCGCTGCAGGTGTTCCAGTGTGGCTGCGTACGGCCGGGCAGCGTCGTATGGTCGGTACGTCAACACGACCTGCTCTCCGCAGTAGCAGCAGCGCCCTTGCTGCTGCCAGAACAGAAGCCATTTGAAATACCTCGCAGCGCGCGTGTCCATTGCTGCCTCCAAAGGGGTGCTGCCTTCATGGATCGGTGGCGCCGAGCCTTGATCTCGGCTGCCGCAGGTCGGCATGGCTGAAACCTAGGCGGGCTGCAGCCGCTGCGTGGCTTTTTGGATTTCATGGATTTGGAAGGCAAGTTCGTCGAGGCCAGAGTTTTCCCGCAGCTCGAACTCGAGCAGATCTTCCATGGCCTTCAGGTTGCTGAATAGCTCTCCGATCAAGGTGACGGCTACCCTTGCCTTCATCTGAAGATCGTAGGCGTCCGGCGACCAGGGGCGGTGCGGGCGGCTGTCGTCAGCGCCCTGCACCTGCTCTCTGCCAGTCTCAGCGGACTGGCATCTTAATCTTTTGCCTTCTTCAGGCTCAAAGGCAATCGTTGGCACGGGTCTTAATCTTGCAATCTTCGCTGTCATGTTGCTCTCCTCGTGTTGCGATGTTACCGAAAAACCGGTATGTCATTAAAAAACACCAACATCGAACCGATGTCAACACTAAACAGTGACATTGTTGTTTTTTAATGAGGTTGATCATGACTCCCGCTCAGTGTCGTGCCGCACGTGCACTTCTCAACTGGACGCAGCCCCACCTGGCCGAAGCGGCGGGTGTGTCACCTTCAACTCTTCGGGACTTTGAATCCGGCAAACGTATACCGATTGCGAACAACTTGGCGGCTATCCGAACGGCGCTCGAAACAGTCGGTGTGACGTTCTTGGAGGATGGCGACGTCGCGGCGGGGTCAGGCGTGGCTATGCACCCAACTAACTAAGCATTGACCACGCCGATTCGCTTCAATAGCTTCCACTTCGCGGCCCACCAATCCGCAAGCACCACCACAAGAGGAGACCACAAGAATGCGGTCGGCTTCCGTGCCGGCGGCAACGGTCTTTCCCTATCTGGAGGTGCCTATGTCCCTAACGATTCCGCTCGACGCCATATACACGACCGACGAAGCCGCGGCGCGCTTGCGCGTGTCCCGGCGGACGATGATCAAGCTTGGGCGCGATCTCGGCTCATGCTCGATGATGGGTCGGGAGTATTTTTTCAGCGAGCGCGATCTCCTCGATATTTGGCAGGCTCAGCGAGCAATGCCGACGAGCTCTCAAGGACGCGCGGTCAACGTGAAGGGGATTCTGTCTGATGTGCGGCTCCAGCATTCGCTGCAGCGCCTCACCCGGAAAAAGAAACGGCTCCGGCAATGACCGCAGATCTTCTTTCGCAACTTCCCCTGTTCGCCACCGACCAGCAACTGGCTGTCGCAATCGTTGGCAAGGATCGCGCGACGATGTGGGTGAAGACAGTCATCCCTCAACTCGAGCGAAAGGGCTTCCCGCGCATTGATCCACTGCATGACGGCCGGCCAGTGCCGCTCGTGCGGAGATTCTACGAAGGCTATTTCGGTATCACAGCTGGCTTCAATGCCGCTGCGCCCGACGGGAAGGAGAACTTGGGCATGTGGAAGTCTCGGCGGCGTGTCAGGAAATCTGCCGATGAATGACTCCCCTCGCCTCATCGGCCGGAAGGAAGCGGCTGCATACTGTGGAATCTCCCCGACCTGTTTCTCGATGTGGGTGGCTAGCCACAAAATGCCGCCGGCAATACCTGGCACGCGCAAGTGGGACAAACGCGCGATTGACGCGAAGCTGGATGAGATCAGCGGGCTTACCCCTGCTGAGCCGCAGGATCCCTTCGTGAAGTGGATGCGGGAGCATGGCGGAGAGCAAGAGACGGGCCTCCAAGGGTGGCGCCGGGAACGCGATTCGACGCGCGCCGAAGCACCTGCCAGCAACTACGAAGATTGGAAAGCCAAGAAACTTAAGCGGCGGGAGAAGTATCGGCCACAGTTGGGATTAGACGCCAAGCTCGAGCGGATTCTGCGGTTCATGGCTGATCACGCGGATTGCGACACCATCGACACCATTCCGGGCGCAGGTCCGGTGACAATCGAATGGCTAGTGGAGAAAAGCGCTGTTCGTCTTGTCGGAACTGACGGCCATGCTCTCCGGTACGCTGTCACGGAAGAGGGTCGCGCGGAACTGCACCGGATTCAGAAGTGGAAATCGCTGACGCCTTAGTACCCCCTTTGGGCGGCCTCTAATCCTTGACTACAACCCGCATTGTGAGACCCTGATTTCGTTTGGTTGTGCTGCGTTAGGGAGGTCGAAGATGACCTTTGACAACGACGTTGAGGTGGCGCTCGCTACCGCCTGCGAAGAGCTTGAGATTACGCGAAAAGAGATGATCCGTCTTATCATGCGCGAATGGCTGGAACAGTACGGTTTTCTACCGTTCCGTGAACTGGACAAGGGAAGCGAGACAAGGGGAAACGCGTAGCGTCGCGGTCGCCCGCTATCGCTTCATCACTTCGCTCGAAAGACCCTCCGCATCCTCCTCCCGCTCCCGTATCCCCTTGAACGACGCGTGACGCAGCTTTCCGTCGTCTGTCCAGGCACGATACTCGACCTCGGCGACGAGCACCGGCTCGACAAAGACGGCGGCTTTCCTCCTCAAGGCTACGGCCGGCGTTTTTGTCGCCATCCCTTCGAGCAGCTTCCGCAGCTCGCTTGACAGTTCGTTTGACCAACCCGTCCCGCAGCCGCCGACATAGACCAGCGCTCCATCCTTGCGCGCGGCGAGGAGAAGCCGCCCGAGATGACCTGGCACTGTCGACGGCTCGAAGCCCACGACAACGAAGCTATCCCGCCGCTTGCAGGTGATCTTTTGCCACCACTCGCCCCGGCCCGATCGGTAGGGCTTCTCGATGTGCTTGGCGATGATGCCGTCGAGGCCGTGCTCGCACGCGACGCGAAAGAACTCGTCGCCATCGGCCTGCACCTCTTCCGAAAGGCGAACCGCCCCCTCCCTGCCGGCGACGAGCGGCTCGAGCAATCTCCGGCGCTCGCGCAGCGGCAGCCGGCGCAGGTCCCGGCCGTCGAGGTAGAGCAAGTCGAAGGCATAGAAGACGATTGCGCCGGCTTCGACCGCCGATGGAAGCCGCCCGAGCGCCCGCTGCAGCATTCCGAAATCGGAGCGGCCGTGGTCGTCGAGAACGACCGCCTCCCCGTCGAGGATAGCGGTTTTCACAGCGAGCCGCCGCGCGTCGTCGGCAATCGTCGGAAAGCGCTCGGTCCAATCGTACCCGCCGCGCGTGAGTATCCGGATCCGGCCGGGCTCGATGTGCATGGCAATCCGATATCCGTCCCACTTCACCTCAAAGGCCCAGTCCGCCCCTTGTGGGGGCTTGTCGACGAGCGTCGCAAGGCAGGGATCGACGCGCGCCGGCATTGGATCAGTGGAGAGGAGATCGCGGGGCTTCTTTGAGGGTGCTTTGGCCATCAGGCCATTAACGCACAGCCTCGCGAAAAGCCGAATTGACTCTTTCGGCGTAGAGAACACAATAAGAACATTCATCGGCGATGCGGCGCGCCAATCCATCAATCAGCGGCGAATGCAGAAAGGCGCGCATCATGCGAACACTTGAAGATGAGATCGAAACCGCGATTGAACTCGATCTCGCGGTAATGCCTCCGCACCAAAGGCGGGCCTATGCCGGCCTCGACCAGTATCGCCGTCCCGTCGAGGTGCGCGGCGTCCAGGAACTCGCCAAGGGGATTGCCGAATCCTTTGGGGCCTTTGCCATTTTCGACGTCGAGACGGTGCTGCGGTCTCCAGCGATCGCTCCGTTCGTTACGCAGACGCTCTACGCAATCCCGCTGGAACTTAGGCGGGCCGCCTGCGACCGCGATCGGCTGAAAGCAGAAAGCGCCCGCAAGGAAATGGCGCGGATAATCTCGGCCGCACTGCTAGCGCGATATCATTTCGAGCCCCTGAAACACGTCAGCGCCTCCTGCCATCCGAATTGGGAACAGGCATTCGAGCAGCAGTTTGGCGCCGGCCGAGGAGGCGATCGATATGAGTGACGAACTGGGCTCAAAGCCGCACTATGAAGCCGGCCCCTACGTGCTATTGACTGCCATTCATCTCGGGGAATGCACGCCAATTCGCCTTGGTGCATGTGTCAAACAATGGCGGGTTTACCAAGAAGACCTTTCCAGATTTGAAGGCCACCGAGAAAGCTTCCACTCCAGTGTAAGCGCCAAATGAGTTTTTCGCGTTCATTCGGACACACACGCCGGGGGCAGTCGTACCATTTACCAGCCCCACAAAAATGACGGTAGGCTCCGTGATTTCGGCATCACGAACGGTGTACGGGTCTTTTAGCGTCTTCTTAAAATAGGCAACGGTTTGTTGTTTATAGTCGTTTGGAATTTGTGAGACGACAGCTTTGTTTTCTGGCGTCTGAGTTGTTGTCTGACATGAAGAAAGAATCGCTGAAATCGACAGCGCAAGCACAACTGCTGGAATTCGCATTTTTACCCCCAACCCTAGATTGGCCAACAGGTACTCTCTCCTCTCGCGATTCGCGAGAGCCCTCCCAAATTAAAACAAAAAAGGCCCGCCACCAGTTAAGGTAGCGGGCCGAAGTGTGGAGAGAGTGGCTGGCTATTCCGCGTCCTCGGCGGTAACAAATGCCTCAGCGACGGTTGAGAGTGGAATGAACATCGCCTTATATTCATCCTGGTCCTGGGCTCGATCCGCGAAAGGCTGAAAGCCAAAGGTCTCGTAGTAGGCCTTCACGCGGTCGTTGAACGCATGGAGGGTCAACGCGTAGACGCCAACGTGTTCGCGAACGTCCAGTGCTCTCTGAAATGCATCCAACATCATATGGCCGCCCAGTCCCTTAGGCGCCGCCTTGTCCCGGCCAATCATTGTCAGGTAGATCGAAGGTATGGCGTCGAACCGGCCAAACTTCTTATCTGCTTCGGCATTCATGCCGGGGCGAAAAGTCATTGTTGTCAGAGCGTAGAACCCGACTGGCGACTTATTCTCCGCTGTGCACGCGACAAAAACACGCTGCGCGTAAGCCTGATGGCTTTTCAACGCATTGTTTTTAAAAAAGTTGTCGATTCGCTGAAGGTCGCAGCAAAAAGCCCCTCGCGGATGCTCGCAGAGGGGCTCAATAACGATGTCTTTCATTTGAATCGATGGCCTTACTCTGCAGTCGCCGATTTGCGAGAACGTCGGATAAGGTCAACAAGCGCAGGAGCGGCTTTCGCGGGCTTATCCAGCTCTGCCTTCAACTGCTCAAACTTCGCTGTGTCGCACACCACTGGCATGGGTGTGAAGTCGCCGTTGTCTTTTAAAAGCGCAACCATGTTGGCCCCCATATTTTTGTCAGGCGAGAATAAAACGTAAAAGTTAAGCGTTGGTTCCGAACACACTCATACGCGTTGCGCTTCACCGTTACCCAACACGCATAACGCATAGTTGCGATTTCCGCAACGTTTCACGCAACACATTGTTGGGAGTTTCGCGCGCGAACGTTTCAGCGTCACATAGCGCGATTCCCTGCGTACGTAGGATATCTGCCTTGCTCGCGCAAGACGTCACGCGCGCGTTGTGCGCGGCTTCGCTTGATTCTCAACGATGCGATCGACGCGCAGCGTCATGTTGTCGACCGCATCCTTCACGCCGCCAATCGCTGCCATGATCTGCTCTGTGGTCTCGCGCAGCCCCTGCTTGGAAACGTAGTGTTCCGCGATGTGCAATTTGTGCGAGGCGAGGTCATCCCGAACCGCGCCGATCTTGCTATCGAAGAACTTCCAGACGCCGAACACCGCGCCGAATAGGCCGACGAAGAAGCCGACCGCGTACATTATCTCGGCGCCGGTCAACGCAGCACCGCCTTCACGCCAGCAACACCGCCGCCGACATAGAAAATCCATTTAATCATGTCGCCAGCCCACTGCCGCATTTCGGGAGTCGGTAGGTTCGCGACATTCCAGCCGAAGTGGAACGTGCCGTCGAGGATGACGGCCGCCCACCAAAAGCCAAGCGGCAGGACGAAAAGCGCGGCGAACATCCAGAACCACGGAAAGGCGAATTTCGCCTTGTTGAGATCCGCCATGATGCGGGTCTCTTCAACGACCTCGCGCATGTACTCCGCGGTGAGCTCGGTGCGCAGCTTCTCTTTGTCGACCTCGAGTTCGGCCTTGCGCTGCATGAGCGCAATGGCCTTATCGATCACACCGCCGAGGCCGATCTTGATGAGGAAGGAAAACAGTCCGATCACACCTTCACCTCCTTGCCGCGCCAGCTATTCCAGCGCCGCGCGATAACGTCTCGATAGCGGTAGGCCACGTAGCCAACGGCGAGCGCGGCGACACACAAGGCAATCCAGCCCCATGGCAGCCCCGCCATGAACGCCAGGGCACCAGAGCCAACTGCAGAGCCTGCGCCCTTCGTTGCGGCTTCGCGCAGCGCCTTAGCGTCGCGCCTTAGCTGCGACAGGGTCGCCGGCCCGAGAATGCCGTCAGCCTCAAGGTGCGGGTGCGCTTTCTGGTAGGCGATTATTGCGTCGCGCGTTTTCTCGCCCATCCAGCCGTCAATAGCGCCGGGATTGAAGCCCTTGCTGGTGAGGATTTCCTGCGCCTCTTTGACGACCGCGTCAGGCTTGCGAGGCGGCTTCGGCTGCGCTTCTTTGACCGCGCCGCCTGCGGCGTAACGCCCGTTCAGGAACAGTTCTGCCTCTTCCTTGCGGCGCCTGACGAGCCCCGGCAGCTTCTTGCCGTCCGCGGTGTTGTAGTGGCTGCCGAGATAGGCCGCCGCCTCCTTCACCTTGCCAGCGCGCCAAAGGTCGGCCCACGTCCATTGCATTGCGCCAATGCCGAGGTTGTATGTTGTCGAAACAGCGGCATCCAGTTGGTGTTGCTTGCGGGTCGCTGGGCTTTTGCGGACAACGGCAGGCTCGAATTCCTCAGCCAGAACCGCGGCGAAAATGCTATCCGACTGCTCGGCCGTGATTTTCGTCTTGCCTGGTACCAGCTTTTTGATGCCCGAAGCGGCGAGCGCCTTGCGTACAGAGGCACTGCGCATCGTAAAGCCAGTGCCGATCGTCGGCACGCCAACCGGATCCAGATAACAGGTCAGCGGGTTGCCTTCGTGGCCACGCATAAAGGCGCGCCCACGGTCAGACGTGGTCGTGATGGTCATTTTTGGGGATTCCTTGGCAGCTAAATCAAGACAAGATGCAAGCCCGCGTGACGAGGCTCTTTGTGCGTCGGCCAGGAGCTATACCTGCAAGGCCTCAACCGTTTAATCTCGACAGCGTTTCGGCGATTTGATCCACTGGCCCACGATTACTCTAGGGGGCGAATCATGGAGTGGAGGTCACTTGCGGTCATTCTGGCGCTTTTTCCGTCAGCCTCGGCGTACGGAGCGAATACGCTCTTCTGTGCAGCTGAACGGAGCACGGGATTTGTTCCAGAGAACGGCGAATGGAAAAGCGCGGACTTCAAAACGCAAAACAGCAAACTCCTCATTGCCCCCACCAAAATTCCGGACAACTACGAAATAAAGGAAGTAGGCCAGAAGACTCCTCGTCACACTTGCGTGCGTAACAAGTTCAACGACGGCACGTACTATCAGCAAATGGTATGTGGTGGCTTGGGGTATGGCATTATCGTTAACTTTGAGACCCTTAGGTTCGTGGAAGTTTACACCATCGGGTACATCGACAACGACCAATCCGGAGATAACACGCCTGCGATTACGGTAGGCAAATGCTCTGAGATACCATCATAGGGTCGCTACCCCGTGACTGCATCGCCAAATGAGAGAAGGCCGAGAACAGATGGAGGTTCTCATGAATCGCAGCGCCCGCTCGCCTGGCAAATTGTGAACGTGATTGCTGACGTGCAAGAATCAGTTAGCATCCAACCATGGCCTTTGTTCCTTCCTATTGCACGAACGAAAAATGCGGCGCGATTTTCGTCGATCAGTCTGTCGAGATAGAAAACTCGACACACGCCACAATCAGCGTTGGGCGTGGACTCCGCTGCCCGAAATGCCGATCGGCTGCGAGGATCGCAAACGGAACTTTTAACGAGAAGGGCGGCAAGCTGGAGTTCGTTTCCGGGCCAGCGATTACAAGAGCCGTCGTAGAGCAGATCTATGGGATTGCTCAGAAGGCAAGCAACGGCGAGTTAACGCCCCAACAGGCTGTCGCCGCGGCTGCGGCGCTTTCTCCTCAATGGGGAAAGCTTCTAGAGCGTGCGCAAGCCTTGGGGCTGCCAGTGTTTACGGCCCTGCTGGCCTTCATAGCGGTGGCGCTTCAGTTTCAACAATACAACCTGCAAGTCGCCGACAGCGTCGCCTCCGCCAAGTTTTACGAAGGCGCGCTGTCACTGCTCGATAAGCAGGCGAAGCTTCTAGAACAGATAGATGACGACAAGAGTGTTGAGCCAAATGGCACAACAGAAGCCGCACCAAAATCCGGCATAGAAGCGCCGGCGATTAAAGGCCCATCTACCCGCCGCAGAGACGTCAACAAGGAAAGACGTCAACTTCTTAAAGAGCGCAGGAAGACGTTCCCACCCCGCCCACGGAGCGAGCGTTCGTGAACCGGGAGGCAACTGCGTCGTAAACTGGAAAACGTTCAAGCGGCTTCAGCATTTAGACCTCCAGCCACTTGCCTGCGAAGCTGCTGAACATCAGCACCACGATGTCGTTGATGGTGCCCAGCGTCCGATCGACCGCGCCTTTTAAGAAGATGTTCCCGGTGTTGTGCTTGAGCACGACATCGCGCGCATCGCTCGTAGTCGTGAAGGCAACCACCTGGCCGTCGGTCCCGCCATTGATGGTGGCAAGGTTGTCGGTCGCCGCTGCGCCTTCGGTATCCAAGCGGTAGCGTGCAACGGCCGGGTTGAGAATAGTTATGGCATCGCTCGCGATTGTCGTTCGTTGCGACATCACGTCGCTGGAGATGCGGAAGGTGTTCGCGGAGCCACTAGCGTTCTGGACTAAATCCATCGGAAAATCGAAAGGTGTGCCGACGTAGTTTTTGACCTCAACGACGTTGCCGGAAGCGCCGACACCCAGATCGAGAAACTTGCTCGTCTGCGGGACGTTGCGCCAGGTGTCGATAAGTACCGAGCAGCCCGCCGCCGTAGGCAGCGCCACGACATACTTCGTGTCTTCGTAGCCGCGAAGGTGGCCGATCCTGACGACGCAGTTGTCTACCTGATTCAGGAAGACTGCATGCTCGTCGGTATCCTCCGTTGGGTTGCCGGCATCGCTCGCCTCGTCCATGTCAATGACTTCGGCATGCATCGTGCAGAAGGACGAATAGGTGGCGCGGAGTGCTCGGGTCGCACCCTTAACAATCTCGAAAGAGGAATGGCAGTTGACGTTCGACGGGGCAGCCACGTCGGTTGACCCAATCGCAACTCCGCCACGGCAGTTCTCGATCCAGTTTCCAAAGGATTTGCCATCAACGTTCCGAGCCTTAAACTGAATCGCGAACTGCGGCGCACCCTGCCGGCCAAGGTTGATGACCTTGTTGTGAGCCATCAGGCCGCGTCGGGTATTGTTGAGCAGAATGCCGTTATTGGCGTTGCTCAGGCCGTCGCACTCGCATTCGATCACGCTAACGTTGTCGTGCAGGCCGTTCGCCGGGTCTGCTGTGTCGAAGTAAATGATGCCGGTGTCTGTGTAATCCGTCACCTTAACGCGATGCACGGTGATGTTTTCGCCGCGGTCCATGCGAAGCGCATGACTGCCGGTGCCTACAGCAACATTTGAGCGCTGGCAGTTCAGCGTAAGGTCAGCGATCACATAGTCGCTGCTGTTGACGATGTTCCAGAACGCAACGGTGCCTGTATCCGCGCGCTTGAAGATCGTTACATCTTTGCCGGCGCCGATGATCCGCCAGCCGTCCAACGAAGTAACAGACCAATCATTCGTAAGCGTGAACTCGCCAGCAGGAACGCGAAGTATGCCGCCGCGCGTCGTGATGAAGTCGGCTGCAGTCTCCCACGAAGCAGTATCAGCGCCACCGGCACCTAGGCCGAAGATTTCAGCCGCATATTCATTCTGATCGGCGATGTCCCACCATGCGCCGTCCGCAGATTGAACCTGCCAAGGCTCCGTCCCAGGACCGGCGATGCGAACCTTGTCGTGCTTGCCGTTATCACCTCTGGCAGCCCTGCCGCAGACAGTTACAGTCTTCACTGCGGCCGGGATGTTCGCGGCGAGAAAAGCAGTTTCGGTGTCGAATTCGCCGAGCAGAACACCGCCACCGGCCGGGATTTTCTCAAAGGTTGCAACGCCCGTTGCGCGGTCTACAGATACACTCGTGCCCAATAACGCGCCGGCATCGCTGTACCGACGCAATTCATAGTTCGACCCTGTATTCGATCCGCTTTCCGTGTCACCATCGCCAAGATCTAGCGTCCAACGGGTGACGGCGTTGCGCTGCCCCCTGATGCGCGCCTGCCCTGCGCCGGTATCGTTCAGCGTCAATGTCGGGCCGATTTTTTCGATGCCGAGATTCCCGGTCATCGTGTCCCCAGCCCTGGAGACCTTATTGGCCGCCTCTGCTGCGGCCGCCTCCGCGCGGTCAGCGGCGTCCTCGGCTGCGGCCACAATCGCAGCGCTGACCTGGTCGCTCACCAGACGGAACGTCGAGCCGGAAACAATACCCATCACGATCATGCCGGCTGCCAGGCCGCCGGCGGCAATGTTGTTGCCGGTGTTGGTTTTGATGGTAAGGGCGGACCCGCCGTTGAAGCTGATCGTTACGGGAGAGGCGGTGTTGGCCTCAAAAATGCTCGTCCACACGAGCGCGCTGGACGAAACCGGAATCGAAGTCGTCGCCTGAATGGCGTTCGGCGTGCCCGCACCTGCGTCCGACGCGATGATGAAGCTAAACGGCAGCGGCAAGATCAGCGACCAGGAGCCAGCGCCAGATGATCCCGACTTCCGGTAGATGCCGTTATAGGCAACGGTGGAGTCCGCATAGACCCACGCCGTTACGTCAGCCGTATGAGCCAAATCGACAAACAGGAGAGCACGCGTCGATTTGGCGATCGATCCGGCACCTGAAGAATACGCATCAATCGCCGCCTCGTACTGTGCGAGAAGCGAGCGAATATCTGGCTTTGAAGGCTGCAGCGGAGACCCGAACGGCCCATCTGCGTAAACTGTTTCAGCGTTCGGAGAGAATGCCACGGAGGACTCCTGAAAAGAAAAAGCCCCGGCGCTGGCCAGGGCTTGAAAGTTGATGCTGTTGTGTGGCGTTGGCGCCGCAGAGACGGTCGGCAGACGGTGTTAGGTCACGGTAAACGTGCCCGTCGCAGCGGATGCGCCCTCGATGCCAGAGTGGTTGATCGACACTATCCAGCCGTAATAGGTGCCGGCAGCGAACGACCTAGAGGTCGAATCCGCACTCGATGACGCGCCATATTCTGGCGGCCCCGCGTAGCTTGCCGTGCCGAAGTTATTGACCGTGTTCCAGTAGATCTTCGCACCAGCGTAATTGCTGCTGTTCGGAGCGTTCCAGTTGAACGTGGCTGCGCCTACGCCGCCAGTCGCGTTTGGCGAGGTAACTACACCCGGCGGAGTCGGATCGGCGGTCGACGTCACCTCTTCCGTGACAGACCAATTGGAGTACTTTCCGTTGGACGCCTTGAATGCCACCTGCACCTGTAGTTCCTGATCGACAGGGACCGTGTTGGTGTTCAGGTTGATGTATCCGCCAGACGGGTCAGCACCTGGGAAAGGTTGTTCAATCCAGGCGCCGGGAGTGCCTGCGCCGATATCGGCAACGCGGTAGCGGACCACAGGAATGAAGCTATCGTCAGCCGGGTCGATGACCACGACGCGAATGTAAACAGAGTTGTTGCTCGCCTTCGCCTGAATGAGGTTGATGACCGGAGTCGGAATATTTGACGCGTTCACCGCCGGAGGAACCGGAGGCTGCTGCCCCTCTTCTGTTGTTGGATTCCAGTCGTCGATGCCATCAGGCTGCTCGACGAAATCCATCGAGAAGCCACCCTTAGTCAGAGCCAGCACAG
>Ga0228710_1008373_pt1 | contig 14848 bp, 6 predicted proteins | sample MedpolnodulmetaG_FD_177995 | JGI IMG/M metagenome (GOLD analysis project Ga0228710, IMG submission 177995) | Root nodule microbial communities from Medicago polymorpha collected in Santa Monica, California, United States - pink nodules | ecosystem: Host-associated > Plants > Roots > Nodule...
GGCTGTTTGTTGGGTTTTGTCCTTTACTGCTTGGGCTGTTTCCTGGGTTTTCTCCTTTGCAGCTTGGGCTGTCTGTCCTGTCTTTTCCTTAGCTGCTTGGGCTGTTTGCTGGACCTTTTCCTTTGCAACTTGGGCTTTCTCACCCACATTGCCCATCATCTGGTTGGTCTTTTCCTAATCGACACATCCAACAAATCTTAGTTAGTTTAATCCAAAAATTTAGCTATAAAACTAAACTATAGTACTCAGAATAACACTAGCATTACCATCAATATAAATTAGATAAATTTGGTGGAATACATATAGATTTTAACTAATAATAAAATAGAATGTGTTGAAAAGTGTGTTAGACATATGTTGGTAGCAGTTTTCTAGTACTTATTTTGTTGAATAGTTGTTGATGATGAAACCACTTGGACATAAGATTATTTTATCCCATAAAAAACCGTTATGTCTATGAGAACAAAAACATATATTAAGTAATTAAATTTTTTCACTTATTACTTAGATAGCACACCTCTATTATTAGAGTGTAAATGTGTTGAGTAAAAAATAAGGTAAGATAAATCTAAAAAACACCAACATATTTTACACTTATTTTTGACAATATTATTATAGTGTAACATATATAGTTTACATTCAAGATGATAAATCTTGAGTAAAAAGAAAGTAAGATAAATCTTCATCTTGATAAAAAAGTTAGAAAAAAAAGGGGGGAAAATGGAATAAGAACAGGTTGCAATGATGAAATGAAAATTATATAGGAATGAATTGTGAGGAAAGACGACATTTGCTGTACCTCAGTTCTGCCCATGGTTTCACCAGCTTTGTAACTTTGGTCCTGGGATGCCATTTTTCTTTTTCAAATTGATAAGTTTACTCACTAGTGATATGATTGAAACTTTCCTCTTATGGTTATCTCAAGCACTTTGTTTTGTTTTTGTGACTTTTAAGTTTTATTTATGTTCTATTTATAGTATTTCATGAGTCATGTATGATAACCACGTGTTCAACTTCTTTACACGTGTTCACAACACGTGTTGCCCTAAGGTGATGGTTACAAACTTGAGTGCCATTTATAGTTTAAGATGAGGAATCAGCCTGTGGAGTTTTGACAAGTTGCCATTACTTGATTATTATATGATGAAGAGATCGATATCCATTTTTATTTTGCGATAGTATAATAATATTCAAAGATAATGAACTCATGACTCATGAGCTTACAAAGGTTTAGTTAGCTAAGGACCTGATCACAAGAAACAAATTAGGTCAGGACCTAAGTCAAATACTATATGTAAATCTAAGAAGGTTTCAGTCAAGGTGGTCTAGAGAGTGGTGCAATGGTCGGCTGCCAAACAAAATTATTATTTTTAGTTATTAGTTAGTATTTTTAACTTGTAAAAAAACTTAATTAGTAATGAATAATTTAAAATAAAAATATAAAAAAAACAATTGAATAATTAAAAAGATACAACTTTATCGATTCATTGAGGACACTAGAATTCTTAAGTCCGTTTCTGATTTTGGTATATCCTTTAACAAAGCATCTATTTGAATTAACTTGAGTTCATTTACTAATATGAACTTGTGAGATTGTCTAACAATATGATAAGTGTTTATGCTCCTCTCAGACACACTTATATAGAAAACACTTGTATGAAAACTTTAAGAAATCAATAACAATTAAATTTACATATTTTATCACTAATTTGATGATTTAGAATATAAAATCCATTTATATAACCATTTCTATCGCTTTAATAATAAAAAAATCTAGTCACACCCCAAAAATCTGATTACACCACAAAATTACAAAAATACTTTTAAAGTAAAATAAATGGTTTATTGTATTATTCAATAAACTAAGTTTATGCAAACTGAGTTTATAATAGTTTATGTAAACGTACGTAGACTCAAAGTATATACACTACCCTAATCTAAGTTTACACATACTATATCGTATACAACTAAATTCACAAGAATCTAAAAAAAAAATTCACGTATGAATATCTATAACCGAAGAAAAAAGATGAATGTAAAATTATGTAAATTGAGTTTGCGGTACGTAAACTGAGTTTACACTATACCTTTAAAACTAAATAAAAAATGTGAATAAAAGAGAATCAAAGAATAGTTTCCAAATACAAAACGACAAAAAAAAGTTGAAGAAAAAACATGAAAACTCATAAAATCATTATTAAAGAAGTAGAATTTCATTGAAATCGGTCACACATCTATGAATATTTGTGAGAGAGCAGATGAAAGATTTGGAGTGGGAGATGCAAAAGGGATTTTTAAAAATTATATGCACAAGAGCAATTTTAGTATTATTAATAAATTTCAATGAAATTTGGGGGTAACAAAATATTTCCGGGTGCAAGTAGAAAAAATCCTTTAACAATTGTCCAACTTATTATTTTATTTCATATTTATTCATGTTTTATAATAGGGTTTAGAACCATGTGTTAATGATATTATGAATCAAAAACAGAGAAAAAATATATACATTAGAATTTTGATTATATTAAAATAGACACGTAATACTCATTTTCTGTACACTATGTCAGGATTTTTTTTCCTAAACACTTTCAAATAAATAAAATAGTGTTATCACATGAGGATATTGTATAATTTAAGGTAAGAAAAAAAAGTAAAATAGTGTTATCAAGCCAGGGAAATGCAATTTTCTTTGTATATGCATAGGAAAGAATGTGGTGGCTTATTTTAACATAAGAGGAGAATATATATTAATTTAGGGTTAACAATGCTTTACCCATTGTAATTTAGGTCATTTTCGATTTTCCACCTGTAAAATTTTTTGTTTGGTTTTCGTCCTTGTAATTTGAAGATTTTTTGGTTTTGGACCTTCATGACAAATTTCGCCCCCTGTAATTTGATAAAATTTTGGTTTACCTCCTTGTAATTTGAGCAAATTTCGGTTTATCTCCTGTTAATTTGAGCAAATTTCGTTTTAGCCCCGTGTCATATCGTCGATTTTGTACTGTCAAAATTCATGAAGGTCTAAAACCATAAATCTTCAAATTACAAGGACGAAAACCAAACAAAAATTTTATAGGGTGGAAAACCGGAAATGACCTGATTACAGGGGGTAAAGCACTATTAACCCATTAATTTAAGCATCTTTTGAAGATGAGACATTAATTTACTCTACTTCTTTCAAATAATGTAAATTGGCTCTTATATATTTAAAAAAAAAATTAACACATTATTTCTTTTTTAAAATTTTGCACATTAGTCCATATAAATTTAAAAACATTGGTCCCTGGAAATTTTCAAAATTGTGTATCGGTCGGTCCCTATAAAATTTTGCAGACTGGTCTCTCAATTCCTTGAAATTTCAAATTTGATCTATTATTTTTAAAATATTTATGTTTTTTGGACTACTTTTCATTATAGAGTTATACTTTTATCCGAAGACTTTTAAAATCTATAAAAAAAAAAAACCAAAATTTAAGAATGGATAATTTGATTTCTCTATTGAAATAATATTTTTAGAAATAAGTTAAATTCGATTGATGAATTTTAAATTTCTTTGAATTTTGTCTCCGTAAATTTAACTCAGTTGATAGAAACAATACATAATATATACACTGACCGAGGTTCAAACCTCGGACATCTCACTTATTCATTTTAAAAGGGAATTTCTAACCACTAAATTACTTGACTAAAAAAATTATTTTTAAAATTCTAATGTACTTGAAATATTCAACTATCTCATCAAAACATATTTTATTATATTACTAAATGAAACCAAAAAAATTGTTGGGAAAGCAACAAGAGGAAATCTCCACGTGGAAGCAAAAAGAAACAAAAATATAACTCACAAATTTATTGTGGTTACACTTCATACCAACATCCATTATCTCAATAAAATATTTTAACACTCAATGCAATCTTTACAATGAGAAAATTGCAAATCACTCATATAACGTTGCATTTTAAGATTGCAAATTCTCTCATGACACAAAACTATCCAAGCCCGTGACACCCTCAAAAGACTAGAATTATTATGGTAAAGAAAACGCAAACTAACTCTACATATTTATAATAACTCTACTAATTTTTTTTCTTTGCATTACTTGATGTGGAACTTGAATCAATATATCTACGTTAACACAACATTTCCTTTCTTCATCCAAAGTCTCACATTTCTTCGGTCAACTTCATCATCACATAGGTGGGTTAGTTTACCTTAAAAAAAAATTCATCATCACATAGTAAAAGATCAACCATATTTACGAAATGAGCACTCTTCAACTTTTTTTATCTTCTCCTTTAGGCTTTGCAAATCCTCTATGAATTTTGGGCATTTTAATTTTAAGTGGCATTTCATAATAGTGGTATTTGACGATATTCATACTTTTTTATTGAAGACTTTTACCAAGTTGATCAAAATACTTATTTTCTTGCTCTTTCAAAATACAATCAAGACCATATTGAATCAAATAGTCCTGGATTATGCATTCATATAAGAAGAAGTTCAACCCCCATCAAACAAATGAACATAAAATTCAATGTAGTTATAACACATATATCAAAAAACCAAATAAGATGAGAACTAACCCTTCTTTAAATGAATGACACAACACACTACAATACTTTTTTCGTCCCTGATCAAAACATTGACTTTGGTGTCGGTTGGGACATTCGTGATTGTCTTAAAATACTAAGTGAATCACCAATTGAACTAAGAGCAAGCACACAAGTGAGTTTAGACACCGCATCTTCATCCAAAACCTTATGACATTAGTTATATGGATATTCTCACTTATATGTTACTTAACATTTGTCATTCCAACTAATATGAAACTTCTAACTTATCCTCTCTCATTCTCTCTCTTGCCCCCCTAAGTGTGAGACTCTTGACATCATTGATCCAACATCGTGAACCATTTTCACTCCTCCACCAAGTCCAACCTAACTCAGATACTATTGTTGAGAGTTCTAAGAGATACTTAAAACTCTGAAATGGATCCAGACATTGAACTAAATATAACAGCAGAAGTGGATTTGCACACCACATATTCACCTAAAATTTGTCATTCCAACTAATATTAAAATTAAAATAACCATAACATACCATCTACAATAAAATAAAAATTGCAATTCTTTTTTAGAGTCAAACAATTACTAATTGGAGTGCTTAACCATTAAGTTAAGTATAAAATCAAATATAAACGATCTTCCCAATGAATAGTATTGCTCTATATTACAAAAAATGGAAAAGGAAGTAATTTACCAAAAAAGTTAAAAAAGTTGATGTGCTATATATTATAATAACTATAACTATATGTTAGAAACCAAAAAGAAACTATAAGGATAGATATAGTTAGCAGGCAGCAATGAGTAGTAACACATTTAACAATTGATTGATATCTTTAGTTGTGAAAAAGTACGCACACAATGACACATAGCAGAAGAGTGAAAAATCATGCTAGTCGTGGTCTTGCATGGAAACGATTCTCAATGCAAATCGAATCACACTCTCTTTATTCTTCTTTACAGTTTGCATCTATTTTCCTTTACCCTTCCCCAAGAGAATGGAGGCCAGATCTTGGTTCACTCATTCAAGAGATGAGAGATTAAAGCTATAAGCTATAGAAAGAGAGAATAAAGTAACTAAGCAGCAGCCGCAGTAGTGCTTCAAACAAAGAATACAAAAGATGGTCAAAAAATGAAAACCTTAAAGGCTTGTTATTCATTCCATCATAAGCTTACTTATCTTTATTGAAACTCACCATTATGCCTTTTCTTTTCTCATTTATTTAATTTTTCTTCTCTGTTTTTGCTTCCAAAATTGTACTATAAGTTGCTTCACTTCACTCATTAGGGACCAACTTTCAAATTTTAACAAAGTATATGACCGATTTGCATTTTTTAAAAATTTTAAGGGACCAATTTGGAAAATTAAAAAATATAAGGATCAATTTGTAAAATTAAAAAAAGGATTAGTGCGTAACATTTTGATACACATATAAGAACAAATGTGCAAAATTTGAAAGAAAAAGGACCAATTATTTTTATATTCACTTTTAATAAGTAAGGAAGAAATTTTAAATTCTTAGTTTTCATGTGGTATCTGAAATTCCCTAAATTTAGCTTTGACAAGCTACTTAAAATTTCATTATTTCGAAAATTCTTCAAAAATTTCTTTCAAACAACGAAATTTACATTAATTAGTTTGAGTTATTCTCTAAAGTTATATTACTTCAAAAAGAATTCTCTCGTCCAAATACACTCTTAAAGCAAGAACAATTCGATTTTGAGCCGACAATCCAAACGTGCTTATTGTGTCCAGTTCTGCACTTATTGTGTTCTTTACATACATACAACACAATATCAACAAGTTCATAGTAATTTTGTTATGAAGGTGTAGCTCAATAATATAGGTTGAAGCACTAAATAAATATCAAGTCTCAGAGGAGTCTTGAAGATCATTATCTTAAGGCATTGAGCATTATATGAGTCATCTTATTTATATGTTTAACATCCATTTTTTTTATCCAATAAGACTCTACCAACAATGTTTCGAACAAATTAACTGCTAATATTTGTTTGTAAAAAATCATAGTTACCACTACAAACATATATGATATATTTCATTTTATTAACGGTCAACAAGTTCTTCACTATGCAAAGAACAAGATTTAAAACTGTGTTTTCTTGAAAGTAAATTCAAATTAACCAGCTTCTCCCAATAATTTCATAACTTCAATAAGCTTTTTTACTCATTACCCTTGCTTCCTACTTTTAAGAGAATAAAAAGAATTCAAATTGCACGTAAAGCAAAAACAATTTTTCCAAACAAAATTGACTGTAAAAATTCCGTGGATTCCCAAAGAGAAATTGACATGAAAACGACATGGATCTCTTTGTGAATGTTATTGTGATATCTAGTAGGGTCAGTTATATGATTTTAATGGTACGAATATTCATTACACTGGGAAATTGCTGACTTGGATTCTACACCGTCCAATAATATGCTGACAACTTTTTTTTCCCTACTATTTAATTTTTGTTCTTTACATGGATTTTGCTTGTGGGGCTGAAATTCGAATTATTTTGATTCATATAACCAAATGGTGTGGTCAAAGGGGACCATTGTAGGTTTATGGTTTATTTGATTGATGAGATCTTTGGACATTTTATGTTGTGCTATAAGGTTACATGCTCTTTTTGTTGGTCTTGAGTTTCTTGACTTGGTGTAAACCCATAAGATATTGTAGTGTGCCATAGCTCAAAAATAATTTTGTTAAATAGTCTCATATAAGACGAAATATGACATGAATATGTGTTTTTAAGTGGAGACAATCCTCACTTCATAAGCTAATTCTGTGAAGTTGTGTTAAGCTCAACCACAATTTTTAAGATGGTATCAAAGTATCCTCCTAGATCTCATATCACTAACATAAATTGCACTAATTTTCTCTTTCTCGTTCCAAAAGAAGAGAAAAAAAAATGTGAGTGACATTATTCTTACACCTTCCTTGTATAAATCCTATATATTTTATCTATTCATTAATATATAAACCCAGAGACGAACCTCAAAGAAATCTTAAATTGACATAGTCTATTAGGCATGAGAAAAGATCATACATCTCACAATTAAAATAGCATCTCGAGATCAAGACCTTAATTTTTTTTTATTATATCAATGGTTGAGGTCATTTTGTTGTGGCAAATGTGAGTAAAAAGTCTCATGTTAGAAGAAAAAAATGAATGTTGAGTAATATATTTGTGACTCATATACCTATTTTCATAAGTTTTTGGGTTAAGATATGGTATCCAGCTCGTTTATGTGATTGCTCGTTTACGTGATTATCTTCAGACTCCCCCTAATGACCCAACTTTGGTATCATAAGGTGTGTTCCGTTGAGTGCAGCAGGAATGGCAATGCGAGTATATGTGGATGAAAAAAGTTTTGTTTTCCTAATAAATTAAGGGAAATGATAACTAGTGCCCTTAGGACAGTAGTTAAGAAGATTAATATAGAAATTATGCATTGAAAATTGGTGAAAAGTTGAATGTTTAACTTTATGAAAGTCAAAATTGTTGTTTTTAATGAAAATTTTCTATTTTTGACATCCTTAACCATTGCCATGAGGGCACTAGTTAGCAAAACCCATAAATTAATAGACTCCCGCTTGAGGGAGAGATTTTTCTTTTTTCAAATGTGTCATGTTTACTTTTATATATAAAAACCATTATTTACACTTGAATAGAAGGCAAGCGAACAACAAGTTGCGTCGTTAGACCTTTTTGGATGACAAAACCAACTAACTCATATTAAATGAAAAATGAATGTTGAGCAGTATGATGTGGTATCCAACTAACTCATTTAATTGCTCAAAGTTCAATATGATGACCCTCCTCATGATTCAACACATTGTGATCCATTTTTCCCATAGACCAAATTAAATAGATAAAAAAAAATACTTTTGAATTTTAATTTGTGCGCTTGAACAATATAAATCCTAAGGTAGAGAAAAAAAAATGAAAAAGTATAAATACTCACTTCAAAATCAAACTAGCCCTACCACTTCCCACTCCCTTCCCTGCTTCTAACCAATTTTAAAGTTTTGAAGGAAAAATAATGATCCTATATGCACTTTGCATCCATTACCATACCAATAAAACTTTAACAAAATGAAGTTGTAGCCCACTGCCAAAGTAAATGTTCAAAATTCAAAGTAACCTCTCTTTGGAATTGAAGCACGAATTTCCTTTATCTCTTTTTCTCTCCTTTAAATTTTATTGATTCCATTTATCAAGGTTGTCACTTAAACAACACTAAAAAGTACTACAATATTCTCTTTTCCCTCCATTTATCCTCTTTTTTATGTGGTCTCTTCTAGTATATAAACCATGCCTATTATCACATTTCTTCATCAATCTATCCCTCTTTCAGCTTCTCTATCTATAATAGTTCAAGTTACTTTATTATCTTGAGGTTAGTCTTTGTGTTTCCATTTCTAATATTCCCCCTCATTTCTCTTTCACTTACATCTAATCTTCCAAAAATTTCAATTATTATTGTACAAAAAATCTTCTATGTAATTAAATCTTGTCACATAATCTTCAATCATGTTATCTATTAGAGTGCTCTATAATGTCAAGCTCACAAGCTGCTTTGTAGTTTCATAGAAGTATATCCATCACTTCAAAAAAAAATTTATATTTGTTCATATATTATCATAAGAAGACTTCTAGCTAGAAATCTAGTTAATTACTACCTAGTATCATTCACAAACTCTTGTGCAAGTGTTGATAGAATAATGAGCCAATGATTATGTAGGGAAAATATCAACTTTGGTTAAAATAAAACTTATTTTCTTCAAAATAGCAATCAATGCTTATGGTCATAGAAATTTACGTTGTAGAAAATAGAGGTAAAAAGTGGCAAATGCGACCAAAATTACTGACATGGACACATCAAAAACCTTGATGTGACATACTTGATCGCAAATGCACACATTTTTATTTTATAACTATGACAATGATATGACAAACACAATGTATTATCTTCTTCTTTTTTATGTCGATGAGCGATTATTGAGCTCTTGATTTCCTTATCACTCCACTCTTTAACTTTTCCACCACAATCACCAAGTATCACTATATCTATTACAATGTATTACTATTTGATGATTTATTCAACATTTATGACTCATACACAGTCTTATAACTAATGAAAAATTGTTGAATGAAACAGTAATTTGCCAAAGGAGTAAACATGAGTAGGCCAGGAGATTGGAACTGCAGGTCATGCCAACACATGAACTTTCAAAGGCGCGAATCGTGTCAAAGATGCGGCGATTCAAAGTATGGAGACAGAGTTGATTATGGATCAGTGTTTGGAGGAATTAGAGGAGGATCTTCATTTGGTTTAAGTGGTTCAGATGTTCGTTTAGGTGATTGGTATTGTGGTGCTGGTAATTGTGGTGCACACAACTTTGCCAGTCGTTTAAGTTGCTTCAAATGTGGTGCTTTCAAAGATGACTTAGCTGGAGGAGGATATAATAATAGTGACATTTTGCTTTCAAGAGGTTTTGGTGGAAGTACAAGACCTGGATGGAAATCTGGTGACTGGATATGTAACAGGTAATTATATTACTAATCGTGTAGAAGATGTAAAGTCGATATTAAACACATCTATATATAAAAAAGTATTTTTAAGAATATTCATACATAAAATTAACACGTTAGATAAGTTACATATTTCTGTGAAAAGAGAAAAGAGACTTATAATAAGGGTCACATTTTATGATCTTGTCATCTTATGGTCACATTTTAGTAAGTAATATTATAAAGTGGTAAAATGGTGAAATATAATTAAATTTCTTTGAAAAACTTGTTTTTAATGTTTGATATGTAGTTATTGAACTTTTTTATTTTATATCTATCTTTTGATTATTGGTTCCAAATGAGGGGACAACCTTTGCTTTTTGCTTTCTTGCTCCCTTTGAGTTTGAACTTGAAGTTTGAAGAAAATGACATATGACATGACACAAACCAAAGGCAATGATGGGTTTGTAGGCATGAAAATCATATCTTTATTGAATTCCTCTTTCTTTGACTTCTTTTAGGAGTTACATACTTTGAATATGACTACACTTTGGTACCTATTTAAAAATAGTTAAAACAAGGGTCTATATGTTTATTTTTAATCCAATTGTTATATCGTGTTTAACTCATTTTTACGAAATTGATTTGTAAAGTGAGGGAAATTGCTCTTTAATTTAATGGACAGCCTAAATTGATAAATTGTGCTCAATTAAACATTACAAAACGACCCGTAAAAAGAAGAATGTCATTATTTATAAACATTTTTCAGATTTTATCTATTTTCAATATGGAATTTGAGTTTTTTTTCCAATACTTGTCATGATTAATACATGACATTTTTTTCTTTGTTTTGAACAGATTAGGATGCAATGAGCACAACTTTGCTAGCAGAATGGAATGTTTCAAATGCAGTGCGCCAAGAGACACCTACTAGAAATGAGATTATCCAAGCAAAAAAGACTAGAGATGCTGCAAGATTTTCTTTATTAGTTACTATGGGATGTTAAGGTTATGATTTCTAAAAAAGGTGGTCCAAAATGCTATGTTTATTAGAGAAACCACATCCAAATTAGGTTCTTTAGATTTCCCTTTAAAACTATAACAATGTTGTTTTTGTGCTTTAAACTATTTTATTTTCTTTGATCTTTGTGTTAGAGAGTTCATTTACTGTACGGTGCGTGGCTTTCTTTAATGAAGATTAATATCTCCTTTCTTTTCTCATGAAAATTAACTAGTTAGTGCTTACTTCCTAATTGTTTTTCCAACCAATCCCACGCGCTTCTGTTTTGTCCGAATTTAAAATCCGAACATGTAAAAACGGAGGATTTTGCACATTCTCTATGCGTTCAGAATTTAAAATTCGGACAAACCATGGACATCTGACAAGTGTAGATGGAAAGAGAAACAATCTCAAAGTTATGCATACATAAAGATTCGTCACGATGGATCAGCTCAAACATAAAGCGGCTCAAGTCTTTACTTTAAGTCCATCAACAACAAAAAAATAAACTTATGTACTAGTTGGTCATGACACTGCTTGACCACTGAATCATCGACTCTAATATAACATATTCATCTAAAATCTTAAGACATTAAATATATAGATTCTCTAACTTATATGCTGTTTAATATCCAATTTTTATTCAATATAAGATTTTTAACTCACACCTTATACACCAATCTATACTTATAAAAAAATATTATCATTGGTCACGCTAACACCATGATAAACTAGCGTGTTTGTTTCCCTAGTGAATTGGTAAATTCATAGTTTAGAAAGAAAAAAAAAAACGCTTTTTTTGTAAGACTGTTGATTTTGTTAAGTCTTGCCTCAAAGTTCCTTTAGAATTAAAATGTGGCATATGGTATGTGATTTAGTGTACTATTTTGTGCTTTAAACCTTTAGGTTAACCAAAGGAAAATAACTTTGAATCTACATACTTTACTAGTGTAATTATAAAGTTAAGCATATTTTAAAACGCCAACTTACCAGCATTCCTGTGACAGAGTATTCACTATTGAGAATTGAGATTGAGACATATTCATTAATCTCTTCTAATATAATACAAAACCATTTATAAAAGCTAGTCCACAACGATTATTGTTGCATTTCCCTAACAAAAAAAAAACAATTATTGTTGCATTGAACGATGGAACCAATATGTAGATGGTTTCAAAGGGTCATTTTTGTTCACTGAGATTTCCTTACATTTTCGAGTTCTTTTATATATAAATAAAAGAAAGACATACGTTTTAGATTTAAGGCTTAAATGCAGTTTTACCCCCCTATTTTGATTGAATTTGGATTTTGCCCCTCCTATTTTAAAACTTGGAATTTTACCCCCTCTATTTTGATTGAATCTGGATTTTACCCTCCTTATTTTAAAACTGGGAATTTTACCCCCTCTATTTTACGTTTTTCAGGATTTTGCCCCCCTATTTTAAAATAAGGAACCAAAAAATACTAGAAAAATAGAGAAACGATTACAAAATATTAATTCGGTAAAAAAATAAAAAGAAAACAAGAAAACGCAAAAAAATAAAATATAAAAACAATGAAAATACAAGAAAAAATTCAATTAAAAATACATGAAAAAACTAGTTTGCACCTCTAAATATTTGCTATTTTCATGCATTTTCATACTAGATTTTTATTTTATTTTTAGAGATCATACTAGTTTTATGCATTTTTTCTAGTATTTTTTATTCATTTTTTAAAGTATTTTTTGGTTTTATTTTTATTTTTTCATTAAAAAAATAAATAATAAAAAAGCATTTATTATAAATAATTATTTATGTGGATAAAATAGGGGGGAGGGGGCAAAATCCTGAAAAACATAAAACATGGGGGGTAAAATTCCGAGTTTTAAAATAGGGGAGGCAAAATCCATAATCAATTAAAATAGAGGGGGTAAAATTCCGAGTTTTAAAATAGGGAGGGCAAAATCCAAATTCAATCAAAATAGGGGGATAAGCCTTTTTTTTAAATGTAGCTACCGTACTTTATATAATTTTCTTTTAAAATTAAAATTTCACTGCTCACAACTAGGCATATGCATGGTTCATGAACAGAACCGAATCATATTTATTCACCTCAGTATAATTTTGACATCTCGCAACATTATTTCTCCCCTACATACCTTTGTAGTTATTTTTTTCCTCTAAGAACAACAAAAGTAGAGTTACAATTTACAAATGAAATTGTACGACATCAAATGTTTATAACGAGTAAAAAAATATTACTCCTTTAATCAGGTCTAACGGATGGAGCTAAACTACTACAATACCATAATATAATGATCTAAAGTTCACATCTTAGAGAAAAATGTATTCATAATAATTGTCTGACACGTCTTGAATATGATTAACTTCTACAAAATAAACACATTCTGCCGTGAACAATAATACAGAAAAAAAGTTAAGCTTTGTTCTTTCTCATACTTGACTAGTAGCAACAAAAATAAAGCCACACGCATACCTCACAAATTTGTTTTCTTCTCCTCCAATTTTTCTAATTTCTGAGATAAACATCTGCCTGATCAAATTATCATTCTTGTTGTTCTGTAACTTCCATAACTAGGAGAAGGACCTGCTGTATGGGAGTTTGCGCACATTGAGGCGGATAAATTCCAAGGACAGTCTTCGTGACGCCTCAGATTAATACTAACGTGTTCAACTTTGTAGGTTTACTTTCTAATTGTTTTGCAGAATCTGGTTCGTAGTCACTCGAAGTTGCAGTGTTGCGGTTGCTGCTTACGCATAAGGTACAACAATCTTAGAATTTATCCATAAAACTGTGACCGCTGTTTAAGATTTGGGTGATTAATTTACAAGGTACACAAGTTTCATTTAACAATTAATTCACAAACTAAATTGCCGTGAACCTCTGTTTGTTATATATTTGCTATATGAAATAGTAGAAACATTGCTATTCATTTATTTGGTTGTATACGTGATTGTGATTGCAATTGTTATTGTTTTATTATTATTATTATTATTATGGAATCTACTTTGTTGAAAAGCCCTTACAATAAAATTTTTAAATCAAAAATTGGACACCATATTGCTCAATATAGTTACAAAGATGGAAACAACCAAGCTATCAATTCTATATTTAATTTACAAGTTTTGACGGATGATATACATGTGAATGTTGTTTCTCATGCAATACTTTCAATGAAGGAAAAACCATGGGTGGTAGACTCAGGCTCTACCTCACATATTTGTGCAAATAAAAATATGTTCACATCTTATAAAACTATAGGAAAAGGGAAGGAACATATCATTTTAAGTGATTCGAGAACTATTGATGTTCTTGGTATAGGAAAAGTGGATTTAAAACTCGCCTCTGGAAAAACCATTTCTTTAAGTAATGTTTTATATGTGCCTCATATGAGTTATAATTTGGTGTCTGTGTCTATATTGAGCAAAGCTGGTGTAACCATTAGTTTTGAAACCGACAAAGTTTTACTTTCGAAATGTGGGGGCTTTGTAGGCAAAGGAATTTATAGTAATGGTTTATTTGTGTCGGATATCTCTACAATTATGAGTAAAAATATTACCTCTCCATTTTTGGTTGATTCATATGATATTTGGCATGCCAGATTAGGACATATTAGTTCTTCATATGTTTTTAAATTAGATCGTCTTGGTATAATTTCTCTTGGTGATAAAGAACATGATAAATGTGATGTTTGTGTTGAATGTAAATTAACCAAAAAGACATGTCCACCTATGCAACGTGAATCTAATTTGCTTGATT
>Ga0228710_1008377_pt1 | contig 14845 bp, 14 predicted proteins | sample MedpolnodulmetaG_FD_177995 | JGI IMG/M metagenome (GOLD analysis project Ga0228710, IMG submission 177995) | Root nodule microbial communities from Medicago polymorpha collected in Santa Monica, California, United States - pink nodules | ecosystem: Host-associated > Plants > Roots > Nodule...
CTAATCATCATAGTACTGATCAAATCACCCAAACGATAACCTAGTCATTATAGCAGTTAACAAATAACTGAAACATTAACCTAATCATATAACAGTAAACAAATAGCCAAGACATGATCAAGTCCAAGAATCATAAGTTTTGGCATTTTCAGCTAGAAAACAAGTAGATTTATAAAAGCAAAGGTGTAAGAATAAATTGTGGAGTTTGAGTGACTAACCTCATAGCCATAAAGGTGACTAAAATATCCTGCTTGTAGCAAGATAGAGAAGTTGAATAGCCTATTGCCTTTATAATCTTGACAATATTGCTAGCAGTTTTAGCATCGGTGATGAGTTTATGAGTATTGATATTATTCCCCACGTAAGGAGCAGATTGAGATGCAGATTCCTCTTTCTTGAACCTTTTAACTGAAGCAGATTTTCTGCGGTTGGTTCCTCTGCGGTGAAGGGAATTCCCATTGGATTGAGCATGAATGGGTGTTGGTTGATTTTGGTGAGGAATGTGTTGTTGTGAATTTGGGAGGGGGGTAGGAAGAGCATTAGTAGTTTGTGGTGGAAGGTGGGTGGTGGTGGTGGTTCGTCTGGTGCGCTTGCGAAGAGGTTTTGCTCCTCCTGCTACTGCTGATGTTGCTGCTGATTTGAGGCTGAAATTAAGAAGAAATGAAATGAAAGATACATAGAGGAAAGGAGGGTTAATGAGTAGAGTAGTACCTGTCATCAAAAGCATGGATGAGATCGGGAACAGACTGTAGATTATGAAGAGGTTCCCATGTGTTGGCAGTCTCCGGCCACCCACGCCTATTAATCATTAATCAATCAATCAATCAATAATCCAACATTTAATCTCTCAATAATAAACAAAAGCAAGAAGAGTGAGTGACTAACCATTTAATCAGGTACTGGACCTCACCCTATTAATTCAGTATCAGCATCATCAGCAGCATCCAAATAAAACAATAATAAATAGATTCATAACAAAGTTGAGTTAATTAATAATACTATATTTATTTTATTTATTACCTTGTGGAGCCTTTTACGGCGAATGGTTTCGATTTCAAAGAAACCATCATCAAGCTGTTTAGGAGAAGAAGCATCAGCATCAGCATCAGCATGTTGACAACACTCTGAATCTGAAGTACTACTGTTGTTGTTGCTGCTCTTCTTCGTCTTTCTCATTTCTTCCTCCCAACCCAACACAACACTTGTTTCTTCTTACCTTCTCTGTTTTTTATTTATTCATTTTTTAAAAGTAACCTTTTGATTCTTTTTATAGATTAAACATTCATATAAATCTCACCTCATTTTTTAATGTAAATGTATTTTTTTAAGGAATATTTAAATAATATATTAAATTGAAGTAGTTCAACAGGTGACACGTGTCCAAAAGGGTAATTTAGGTTTTACCACAACATCTTTTTTTCTTATATTAAGAAGGAAATGATTTGTATCACTGTGTATAATAATAATTTTTAAAGCGCAATCCCCACAAGATTTTTCATGAAAACTCATTCCCTATTAATAAAATTGAATTATCAAACGCCATTATAGACCTTATAACACTAATCAAAATAAAACAACCCCACAAAAGAAACTCCAAAACAAAAACAAAACCATTTGTCCATTTCATAGAGACATAAACACAAACACCTAGAGAGCAATCACCAAAAGAAAGAGAAAAGCATTTACCCATATTGAATTATGATGACGAAGATGAAATAGCAGAGTAAGAGAGAATGAAAAAGATGAAACAGCAGAATAAGAGAGAGAAGAGAAAAAACTAAGAGAGAAAAATAAAACCATAGAAAGAACCAAAAACTCACCTGTTGAGTTAGAAGAAAATGGTCGGCGCGAGTAATAGTAATTCATATAAAATAATACTTTTTTTTTGTTTTTTTTAAAGAAATCAAAATAACGTTAAAAACAAATATTTGTGCGTATTGGACCACACAGACGTATCATCTATATCAGTATATAAAGAAAATACATCAATCTGGGTAAATCACATTAAAATATGAACAACTATAATAGTATTTAGAGGTATAAGTTAATAAAGAGATTTTGACATTCTCTAACTTAAATATTCATTGTTCGAGATTTTACATAGTAAAAATCACATATTTTTTCAAAATTACATTTTTCCGAAACTGATTTTTATGAAAAACTATTTGAAATAACTTTTTTTTAGAGATTATTTTAAAATTTTAGTATCCAAAAAAAAATATAACAAAATGATGAAATACTTAGAGAGACATTTTAAGATAAGTTATTCAAACGAATTTTTCATTTGAATATTTATTTCCTTAAAAATTTCTTTATTGAAAAATTATAACAAAAATATATTAGACTACAAAAATCTATTTTAAAAAAAATTATAGCAAACGGGCCCTAAATTAATGCCAAAAATGGGGCTAGATGTAACACCCTAATCCCAACAAATATTTTAGAAAATTGTTGTTCTGACTTCAAAAACGTCATATTAACACATGAAAATTCCTTAAAAACCTCCGACATCAGTTAATTGATGTAAAAAAAGTTTGTAAGATTAGACCTTATGTAAATTAGATTGTAGATTTATGTCTCATGTCCGTGGATCTGACTTATTTTCACTTTGAAGTATTATCTTCCTAGATAGTTATGGTGGAGTATTATCTTACATGTGACGTTAAAGCTTGTGATGGCATAGCTGTTGTAGACACATCCTGTGATGCATGGCTTGCACCAGCTACAATGTGCATTTTCCAACCGTTTTTACTCCAAAATCATGTCTTTATAAGGTTATATTGTGCATCCAAAAGTTCTTCATTAGTCGCTACATATATTCAAGTTATCCTCTCAATTGCATATAAACTTGCCACCTTTCGAAGGATGCTACCATAGACCAACCTCTCCATACTAGATAACCAAGACAAGTATGTAAGAGATGAAGGTGAGTGGTCGAATGTGCAAAGAAGGGGTGTGAATGGAAAAAACTTCAAAATGCCTTACTACTACTAGAGAATCACCCCGTGCTCATATCATATACCAAGGAAAAACTTCAACAGAAACATTGTTAGATTGACATAATTGTGAAATTTAAACCAAGTATTGTTGTTTTGGGAACACAACACATTTGATAATTATAATATTTTATGTTTAGTGAGAATGGTGACTGAACTGACCCAAGAGTAAGACCACTAAAGCTCTTGTAAGCAGAAAGACCTCATACGCAGACAAAAAATATATCATATATCAAAATTTGTTTTAGGCTAGCTTACTTTTAAGATTATTGGACCGGTTTTGGTAGTGCGCAGTCAAAATAAGAAATAGAAAGTTTTTTATCATTAACAACTTGAGGCGATCCGAACTAGTGTATTAATTGAGAGATTTTATAAATCGATTCTTGTAATATGGTGTGGTGGGAAAATCATGAGTCAAAGAAGCCATTGAGAAAGAATAACTTCAGTTTGGACAACATTGGCAATTGGTTGTGTTGGCTTGCGCATATTTGTCTTTAGCGTATAACATTGCATGACATCTTATATATCATATAGGTATTATTACGGTTGTTCAATGACTCTTAGAATCATTACTTTTGTCACCAGAGTTGTGACAATTACATTGCTCTTAATGTGGATGGTAATGTGTAATGTGTTCATTATTAGAGAACCACAATGGGGCGTTTCTTCATGGATTTTTTTTGACATCAGTGATAACTATTGTATTATGTTGAGATATATATGTGCACTATCAAGGCCTCCTCGATCTTAAGTTGGTGCTTGGGTTTTCCGCATGTTATTTGTGCTTTGGACTCTCTTCATGTCACTTAGCTTGTTGAAGAGCCTTTGAAGGTTCACACCATAGATTTGTGAATTTGTTAGCTGCTGCTCTGCTGTTATCAAGAGCAACGTTGTCAAAATTGTAACGGCCCAATCAACTAAAGTGGGAATTTGGTCATTCTATTGGTTGGTTCAACCACCTGAATTGAGTCTAACTCATTACAGAATCGACTTGTAAGACGAGAAGTGTATCATCTTTATACACTCTTATCAATAGTATTATCTTTTCAATGTGAAACTTGTCCTTTTCTTTCTCCCCAATATCAATTACAAAGAATCAAATCATATGAAATTGAACCATCATTGGTTCAATAAAATCAATTTTTTCCAAAATAAATAAATTAATACCTTTTATTGTATTTAATGTTTTTTATTAGTCATCATTTTCAAGTCAACCGTAATTTATCCGATTAAATCAATTGAACCATAACTTAGAAGTGTTACCGATTCCAACTCCATTTCAATTTTTAAAACATTAACCAACCAAGATGTTACTTTTTTTAGACAAAACAAAACCAAGATATTACTTCGAGGGTTCACTAAAATCAAAATAAACCTCAATATTCAACTGGTGCTAACAAAATTTATACAAATCATCCAATAAAGAAGTCTTAACCAAAAGTTGAACCTACAAACTTAAGATGGACTCAATTTTTACCAATTTAGCCAACAACATGTTACTTTGTGATTGGACAGTTCCTTTAAATCAACTTGTTTTGCTCATAGATGTGTTTCTTTGCTGCTCTATATTCAAATGTCGTAATTTTTCATTCATTCAAATAAATAGCACTTGCTTGGTGTCTTCTAAGCAGCCATTCCAAATTGACACCTAAATCTAATTCTGGCGCGCGTCCATATTCCCTTCTAAACCATCACCATCATCATATCATATACACATAGAATTCTTCATCAAATTTTCTTCTTCTTGCATGGATTCTCACGACACATACTCATCATCATAAAACAAAACATTCCATGACCCATAAAACATCATCATGGTCACAGATTCCAAACCCATTTCCCACCACCGTGGTCTCATCGTCGGAAATTACACCCACGACATCCTCCTCCACAACAACCACATAATCGCTGAATCCCTCGGCGGCGCCGCCTCCTTCATTTCCACCGTCCTCGACTCCCTCTCTCTCCCTTTCCATCTCATCTCCAAAGTGGGCCCAGATTTCTCCCACAAAACACCCCACCTTCCTCTCGTGGTCCCCACTTCTCAAACCACCCTCTTCCATGCCCACTTCGGATCAAATCACCCCGACCGAATTCTCAGACGGGTCAGATCATGTGATCCAATAACCCCGTCTGATATCCCGGCCGGGGCGAGGTTTTTATTTGGAATGGCTGTTGGTGTTGCTGGGGAGATTCTCCCGGAGACATTGGAAAAAATGCTTGAGATTTGTGATTATGTTTTCGTTGATGTTCAGGGTTTGATTCGAAGATTTGAAGGAGAAGATGGGTGTGTGCGGCATGTGGGGTTGAAGGATAGTGGATTTTTTCATCTTTTACCAAAGGTTGCGTTTTTGAAAGCTTCTGAAGATGAAGCTGAGTTTATTGATTTGGAGGAAGTGAGAAAATGGTGTTGCGTGGTAGTCACGCATGGGAAAGATGGGTGTGAGGTTTTTTGGAGAGATGGGTGTTTGATGGTTGATCCTTTTGAAGCTTGTCAGGTTGATCCAACTGGGGCGGGGGATTGTTTTCTTGGTGGGTTTGCTGCTGGGATTGTAAAGGGTTTGGGTGTGTATGATGCTGCTTTGTTGGGGAACTTTTTTGGTTCTTTGGCTGTGGCTCAAGTTGGTCCACCCAAGATTGATTTGAACTTGGTTCAGGTTTGTTTCTCGGATCCATTTTTCCGCTTGTATGTTAGCATGTGATCGTGTATGTGAATGATGATTACCTTCATGTGTGTGTGTTTGGTTTTGTGGTAACAAATATTGATTTTGAATGAAATGATTTTGTATAGTGAGTTGAATGTTTATTGATTTATGTTTGGATACAATAATTTAGAGTGGGACGATAAATTCGAGTGTAAAAATTACAATCGTAGAGGCAAAAGCTCCTAATTGTCGCTTAAGTTAGAATCAATTCTGGAGGCAAAATCTATTCTACTGGAACATCCAAGCATGGCAAAATCAATATTACACCACTGGAATAAATTTTGACTCCTTCAAAAGAGAAACCAAACATATACACAAATATAAGAATTACTTAGTTACTTGGGTTTAAGGGTAGGGGAATTGTATGCTGTTGTGTTTTTATTAATAGACAAATGTTAGCAAGTTAGTGGTTAATGTTAGTTTGTAGATCATGCCTTGTATCTCTTGCTTAGCCCAACAATCGAGCTACCTACGTGTACTATGTTATTAAGATTAATTCATTTAGTTGGAATAACAATGATTGATTGAATGGCCACTCGGGCAGTGGAGCGTGTTCTAACCTGAGTAGTGAATCCCAGATAGAGGCGCGGAGTGGCCAACCCCACAAGTGGGAAAGCGGGATCCCAGGTAGCGGGAGTGCGAAGGATAGATTGTATAAGAATAGAGGAGAGATTGTATAAAAACAGAAGAGAACAAAAAATACATATGATAAAGCAATTATTAGTTAGAGATTCAATGTAACAGGAGAGATTCAATATGTCTTTTAATGTCTATTCAAGTAGTAGATGATTCCAAGAAAAACATATGATAAAAAAACCAGAGAGCATGTAATCAACGAAAGGGTTTAGGGTTGAAAACGGCGTATACAGAGAAAGAATGCAAAGGAGAACAGAGAAAAGGGTTTGGGTTGTGCAAAAAACCCACTGTTCAAATTTTAAGGGCATAATAATTATTTCCTGGAACGAGAACCTGCGAACCGGATCACACGAACCGTGAACTCGCTCTCCCACATGGAGCAGCCGTGAACCAGAAGTGGTCTGGGATTCTCATTCCCGTTGCGGTTTTTCACTGTCATGTGCTGCTCCCTCGGGATTGGCCGGGAGCTGAGAAGCCCCAATACTCTAAAAATAGCGAAGAATTGGTGTCTGACGCATATCCGACACCGATATACGTCCGATACGTCCCGATACATATCGGGGAAGTATCGAGCAATTAATATTTATTTTTTTAGAAAAAAAATTGACCGATACGTTTGTGATACGGCTGACTTGGTACTCTGATACGGCTGCATGCTCCAATACGTGTGGAGGATTTTTGCTTTTTTTCTTTTGGCCACATCTTCTTTCTTACATTTTTGCTATTTCTTCTATTCTTCTTTCTAATGGTCTGTTCTTCTCCCTTTAATCACTTCTTTTGTTTCATGAAAAAAAAATTAGTCTCTTTTTAATAAGATTGTTTGTTTTAAAGATTGGCTTCTGTTTTGGGAAACAATTGTTTGTTTTCAAATTAACAAAAGATAATAACTGGTTCATCTTATGATTCTATCTTATGTTTCAATTAGTGGTTAGTTGTTGCATCACGTTTTACCAATGACTGTCAAAAGCTACAATCAGCAGCAGCTCACCAAAGCTTTAGTTCATAAACAAACCTAAAATATTGTGCATTTCATTGTCACTCAGTTGCTCATTTTGAGAATTGTGAATGTTAATTTATTATCATTATCAATTTTTGTTATATTTACATATTGTGAAATTATATATTTAATTTTTTTTTAATGTATTGACGCCGTATCATATCGGGAATTTTGAAAAATTTCCCATATCGCCGTATCGGTATCGTATTCGAATTGTGTCAAATATCGGGGCTTCATAGTCTGGGAGTGACTACCTACGTTCTAACCAAAGCGATCCTCGAGTTGGATTCAAAATATGTTCAGGAAATCCAAGCTGAATGTGGGTTTATTATCTTAAATTATCGGAGTCTTTCATTTTCACACCTTTTCAACTTTTTCCGTAGAATTAGCTAGATGGAAAGTCGATAACTTGGTATAGGTGGATGCATACATGATTAGCCTTTAAAATTGTGATGAGAATATCACACCTTTTCAACTTTTTCCGTAGAATTAGCTAGATGGGAAGTCCATAACTTGGTACAAATGGATGCATATATGATTAGCCTTTAAAATTGTGATGAGAATACCAATTATATTAAGGATTTTTATTTTTAAAAGATTACATCTGTCAAAAAAAGGATAATGAGACACTGATATATGGATTCTCACTTTGTTGGCGTATTTGTTTATGTTGCATGTTGTTAACAATTGCGCCATTTGGCCCCTAGATGTTTAGTGGTAGCCGGTAAGAGGAACTAGATGCATGCCTTTTCTGAAATGGTAAACATAGTTTAGGAAGAGCATCTGTTGATTTGTGAATTGGGCGTGAATTGAGTGGGATATTTTGAAAGTTCTAAATGGTGTGGTTTAGTTTGAGATTTTCTATAGGGAGATTAACCTTTAATCAGATTCAGAGCTTTCCATATGTAACTGTTAAAAGCAGAATCATAGTTTGTTTGTAACCTAGGATATGCTATCAGCTATTATGGTGATTAACCAGTTTTGTCATTTCAGACACTGTTCCAACTTTGCTTGTTTTTTCCTTGGTATCATTTTATAGAAAGTGAAAACTCTGTTCATGATTTTTGTCAATATTAAGGAAGCAAATCACAATGATAAGTTTTAATTATTAAGAGTTGTATTGGAAATAAGAGAGATATTGTAAAATTGAGGAAAATATCTGCAATCTGTTGCAATAAATATACAGATAATGAGCATGAGCTTGTGCAGTGGAGTAGATTTTATTAGCAGATCACTTGTCTATTTCTCACTCACTTGGTCATGCATCCTTTTTATTTTGTTTTCCGAAGAGGTGTCTCTGTTCAGTTTCGGTGGCAGCGTCATAAGAAGATGAGACTTGAGAGAAATGTAGCCAAGTTCGCGAGCTGCCACATAGAATCGTATGATTCCATGATCCACGGCCATGGTTCTGAGCTGTGATACGGTCAGGATTGCTGGAGGTGTGCGGCATGAACAAACTCATGATTTTGAAGTGGGAACATAGGATCATGGACGTTGGGCCAACCGTTTTATAACAGGCCTTGCTGAAATGTGAGTCTGGTATTGTGAAAAAAACTGTGTTTTAAACACTTCTTTGCTGAAATGCGGGCTCTTAAAGCTAGAAGAAGGAATTAAAAAAAAAAAAAAAACCTTAGTTTGTCTCACTCTCACTGTCTTATCTCCTTCCCTGCTGCAGTTCCTCCCTGCGATACTATTCCTCCTTGCACTGCCGTTTTCGTCTGTGTGCCGCCGCCTGTGACATGTTCTTGACCTTTCCCTGCCTTCCCCTCTTTTCTTTCACACGGCCCTTACTTCCTCTGTTTCTGGTATTATCGTGCACTTTTTTTTTCTTCTGCCTTTCCCTGCCTGAACCGTGTGGTCTAGTAACCTGTAATGGCTTCAAGTGGGTCTCACCCTATCCCTGTGATTCATATCTTTGAAATTACTTATTATGAACTTAGTCTTTTGAGTTACTTACTTGTGAACTTAGTTTTGAGTTATTTATCATCTTCTAATTAACATTGTTTAAGAGTGTGTTGGCTTAGGACCTTCGAGTGTGCTTCTCTCAATGTCTCACGTTCAGTTCCCCCCAGCACTAATTTCGGTGGGTTAGTCCATCCAGAGCGAAACAGAGAGCTTCGCTCTGGCTTTAAATGGGCTCCCCACAAGTGGGTGGTGGGATTGGACCCTTCGGATTAGTAGGTCCTTGGGTCGGATACCGAGGTTTCAACAAACACAAACATAGTTTATTGTTGTGATTTAGAGGTTATTTTATTCATGTATGATAGTTTTTATGCCTGTGTTTGTATAATACAATTTGCCCTTCGGTAGGATGAGGGATCTTCGGTAGAATGCTTCTATACGCATTAAAATTCAAATGAGTTTAGAAGAGATGCACTGTCAGTTTACGCTAATTTTACACATGCATAAGAATTCATAATTATGTCAATCTACTATTTTAACTAAATCTAAAAATGAATGATATGAAGTGGCAAAATAATGAATTCATATTGGATGCCACTGTAAAATTGATTTACATTGAAAGTGTCTGCCTTCGTAAGCCTGATAATCTCAATTTCCCTCACTTTATCCTATGCTAAATTTCAGGTGGTTAAGGAAGAGATGAACAAAAGGAAGGTGCATGACTCTCCCTGCTTAGAAAAAATAGATGAGCTACTGGTGTTCCGGAAGCCACATGATCAAGATCAATTCTATAAACCTCTTGTTGCTGCCAAAGACATACTAATGTGTCACACTCAAAAAAATGGGTGGAATCTGCTGAGCTCGTCCAAAGAGGTGGAGCAAAATAATGTGAAGGCAAAACTAGTACTAAATTCTGTCCAACAGGAACCAATTCCAAGTGTTGTTGATAGTGAACCCTAATATCTTGGCACCCTCTTTAGAATCACTTCACTTGAAGTAAGTGAGATTTCATTTTATGGTGTTTTTTGTACACCAAGTTTGACATGTAGCTTAATTGTAGTTATAGCAGTGCTAAATTACTAATGAAATGTTCTTTAAAAAAAATAAACAAATTGAAATTCCATTTTGTATTTTGCCATCTTCTTGTACCTTTCTTTTTCTTTTAAAAAATTTCTAATCCCCCCTAAACAAAAAAAATATAGGCAAAATAACAATATGCAGGTCAAGCCTTTCAACTATGAGTTTGAAATTTTTACACACACTCTCTTCCTCCATTTCCTGTCCACAACAAATAAAGGAAAAAAAACAAAACATCAACCAAACCATCACAGTGGTAACAAGAAGAGGTACCAGGTTTTAGGAACAATGTCATAGTAGGAGGAGGAGGTTATATATCTATCCTCTACCTAACATTACATAAGAGGAGGTTAATTTGATATGAAGGTTATAAAACACAAACCATTACATATGAATCGCAATCTCTATGATAAAGCGCCAGTTTTTGTGCAAAATCTGCACAAAACTGTTTGTTGTACCGTAGAGATTGTGATTTGGATGTATTCATAAAAGAAATGTTGTATCGATTGTGATTTGTAAACACTATCGTCTTTCTCTTTTGTTGATTAAAATATATTTAGGAGTTACATAAATCATATTTAAATATAGAGAAATGTTAACGAGTGCCCCAGGACACTTTAAAAATCATTAATGGTATTCGACCAAAAAAAAAAGAATCATTAATAGTAAGTTTTTATAAAAAAAAACTTTGTAATCAATGCATTGGAATTTGTAACATTTGACTTTTTTAAAGAATATTTACTAAATTTAAAATACTTAAAGAGTGCCCCAGAGGCACTCGTTAACAAGACCCTTAAATATATTAAATATTTCAACATTTGAATATATAAGCATTTGATTATTTTATTATTGTTATCATCAATGTTTACCGGTACTCTGTGTTTGTCTGTTTACTCTTTTTATTGCACAAAGTAAATTATGAATAAACCTATAATTTTTCATATAGTTAAAAAAAAATTATCACTTTAATAAAATAAATTTGTACAACACTTTAATAAAGAGCCCGATTGTCATAGTTTTTTTTAAAAAAAAAAAATTTTTAAAAAAAAATAATCACTTTTAAGAGGTTTTTTTTTTAAGAAGCTAAATTAGCCCACTTAAATTGGCATCAGAGATAATCGAACCTGAGACTTTGAAGATACTTTTAAGAGTATTGCATCCGTTTGTTACAAAATTTTAAAAAAATAAGAATCTAAAAACAGCTTCAAATGAGAAGCTGTTAATAATAGCTTCTCAAAAAATAGATTTTTTTTTTAGAGAGAGAAAATATGGATCAAAGGATTGAACTAATTTTGTAACAAAAAATCATTTTTATATAGTTGCATCCAAACAAACTAAATTATTATTATTTTAAAAAAAACAATTATTACGGTAAACAAACGCAAAATAGATTATGATTTTTCATCTAAGACCATTCGAGTTTGAGCTATATGACTTGTAGTGAACATTTGCACCAGTTGCATGTCATCAAAGTTGTGTGAACCTCTCTCATCAATCATAGAGAGATTATATGTTCTGTTGTTCAAAACTGGTTATCTCTTCTTTCTTTTCCAAGCACTTTGTGATAGGAAGAACCGATTAGAAAACATTCACTTCAAGTCGTCCCACTACAAAGTAGTTTTGTGCAGGAAAACATTCAACTAGTCAAGTCGTCCCACTATGGAGTCGTTTTGTGCAGGAAAACATTCAACTAGTCCTTTTCTTTTCAACATGAAGAGTAGATGAAAAGTCTTAGTTTCTTGACATATTCAGAGACTACATTCGGATTGGTGGTAGCAAAAGTCTTGTTGAAAAATGACTCATGTTTTACAGAAATGTCTATGAGTTAGCCATAGTAAGAAATGCTTTTTGAGCTTTAAGTTCTCTTTTCTGTGCATCTTCTTTGTGCAAGTGAAACTGTTAGGAATGAACCGGGACTTGGGATAGAAAATTTCCAAGTTGTATGGAACTCAATTCTTCATTGTTTATTGTCTACATACTTCCATAACATCCACAATAGCACCAAATATTGATTGATCAATTTGTTTGGTCAATACCAAAAGACATGACACCCAACTGAGCTTTCTTCCTAGGAAAATACAAAGACTTAAAATGATCTTTTAACACAATATTTTCCTAAACTATCCGTAACACTAAAGTGCATGTTACAGCGAGGACTCGTCAACTAAGGTATTTTAAAAAACACATTCAAAACACCGTCAAACACCTCCATTTTTTTGGATTTCATAATCTGAAATAGGTGTGGATGGTGGAAAAAGAAAATTCACAAATCATTGTGTAAACTATAAGATCTCTATTTAAAGGTTCAGACAAGATTATTATAGTGACTTAAAGAAATTGACAGTAAGGAATCGAGCTTCATGACCTACATATATTTCAACGTTGAGCTGCACTGAACTTAAACAATTACAAACTCAAACAAAAACATTAATATTAAATGAAGCAAATGTTTCATCAACTAATGTGCTTCACATGAAGATCATGCATGTACTAAAATAATTATAGTTTTCTAAGATAACAAACAGACCATGCAAAAAGTATGGATAGTCTTTTCGGTCATTCATCAACTATCAAAAAGTTTAAAGTTATGTAATCAATTTAAATATCGCATCTCATCAAGAACAATATTTGACATCTCTTCTACACAACCTCATCTCCTACTACAAACATGTTCAGCTTTGAATTATCTTAGTATTCAACTAATTCTGTATCTGCAGTTCCTTCTATTGGTGCTTCATTCACTTCTATATCTGAAGATTATTGCAGATCTTCCATTCCATCCTTTCCTACTCTCTCTTACTCTCCTTGTTCTTATTTTAGTCCTAAATTATCACTCTCTCCATAGGTGTATACATGCTTCATGGGAACATTAGTACCACTTGTTTCAACTCATCACTATACCACTTGTTTCAACTCTATCACTAGTTCAAAACTAATGCCTATAACGAATAAACTATTAAAATAGTCCATAAACTATCACTCTCCAATTTTGTCCGTAAACTATATAAATATAATAAATAGCCCTTAAATTATATGAAATCCGTCAATTTAATCCCTAAAATATATGAAAGTCTGTCAATTTCGAGACTAAAGTAATAGATTTTGTATACTTAACATTGACATATCTTGTATTTCTTTCTTCTACAAATATTTTTTCCTTTAAAACCTAATCAAAATATATTTTTATTTTCTGCAGAAAAATGATTTTAAAAATAAGCTTACAAAAACATAACTAAAACATGTAAAATCATTTTTAAATAATCTTAAACAAACGGGTAATAAATATGTTTTTGCAAGGAAAATACAACATCCAAATGCATTTTGCAATTAAAGAATCCCTCAATTATCCATTTCACTATGCTTCACAATCACACAACCTATCCATGATCTATCAAGACAAACAGACAATAATAAAGTTAGAGACACGTTTATCCTATCTATTCAAAACATATAGGTTTTTTACCGTCTAGTTTTACTCCAAAAGAAATAATCAAACAGAACTTAAGAAGTTAAATAACCCTAGAACTATTACCCTTTTTCATCCCATCTTCAGCAAAGCTCTAGACCACAAAAAGAACCCGAGCAATTCTGATTTTGAATAACCCTTCCATTGAAACAAACAAACACAGCCAACCTGAAAAAGAGACATTTCAACTATTACGTCATAAGGAGTACTTGGAGACTTAAGGTGCAATTAAAATTACAAACACAATAGTGAGACATTATAAGGTAGAACTCGTATGGAAAGGATCTTCACTACCATCTCAGAAACTATCTATCATGTTCAGACCATTTTACCAATGTTATGAATTGTACAATGTGTTGCGTGTGTGTAAGAATTTAAAAATATCATTTACACAACAATATAATGAATATATCTTTGATGCAAAACTTTAAAACGCCTGCAAATGAAACACCAAAATATAAAAAATCCATTTTCTTATTAATCATTCAACAAGAAGAAACCGTTATCTTGTGAATTTCTATCCCACAAACATTATCAAAAAGCAAAAGCAAAAACATAAAAACCATAATACGCTCCTTGTCAATTTGAATTAGTGCATACTATGAATGTTATCAAAATCGTGATTTAGATCCAGATCTTATACAAGATCATTTGCAACTCGAAAAATTGAAGTCAAGATTGTAAAAGTAAAGCGGGTTTTTTGTGCAAGGAGAAAGTGCGGCCTCTCATTCTGTCTCTCTCAGTCGCACGCAACAGTGTGGCCATTTTTCTCTAAATTTTGAGTCGTGACGCTCTGCCTCTCCCTTCTTATGATTTATTCAGTTTCTTTCCTCTAACATCTCTCTCTCTACCAACACACCAGACATTAAATACTTAGCAGCTCGAAAATAAATGCAATGCATAAATCATATTGGCATTTCAACTCAGCCAATCAGAAAACTGTTAAATGATAATTTGTAATTTTCCATGTTCCTAGGTTCCTTAATGTATCTAGTAGTCTATTCATGTATCAGTAAGTTCTAGAGAATGTCATTTAATATTCCTAGGTGCATTCACTTATTTACTA
>Ga0228710_1008383_pt1 | contig 14838 bp, 8 predicted proteins | sample MedpolnodulmetaG_FD_177995 | JGI IMG/M metagenome (GOLD analysis project Ga0228710, IMG submission 177995) | Root nodule microbial communities from Medicago polymorpha collected in Santa Monica, California, United States - pink nodules | ecosystem: Host-associated > Plants > Roots > Nodule...
GTCTCTTTCTTGTGTGATTGAGCAACTTGTAATTTGACATTACATTTTAGTGGAACTCTCCTTGGAAGTGCAAGGGGGACAGGACTACTTCCGGTTTGTGGAAGGAACCTGTATAATTGCTTGTGTTATTTCTTTCTCTGTTCTCTTACTTATTATCCGCTGCACTATGACTCTGAACTTACTCAGACTCTGAACTATTTCAGACTCTGAACTTGAGAACAGTTTTTCAGAACGTAAGGAAGAAGTTTTTCCCGTTGTGGTTTTTCTCACCTTTAGAGTGCAACAGATAAAAACAGAACACAAAGGTAAGGAGAGAAAGAGAGAAAAAGACACAAAGCAATTTATGCTGGTTCCTCCCACAAAAGAAGAGTAGCTCAGTCCCCTTGCACTTCCAAGGGATTTCACTATAATCACTACTGATTACAATTGGTCAAGAACTTTTCCAAGAGACTTCCAAATGCTTAAGGTCACTCATGATGGTCAGATTACGCAAGTGTAGCAAATTGTTTAGCAAGTAATAAAGTGATAAATAGAGTATCGTATCCACATGCATTGTCGTTTTGTCTAAATAATTTGCGTTACTTATTTGAGAACAAAATAATAAATAAAGATAAGGTTTTAGAGTTTGCAATTTAATTTGTTTGCAACAAAGCAAGTTTACTTGTTTTGACTGCAGAATGTTAGTGTAACACCCTAAACTCTAAAAACGATAAATTACGCTAATGATACGAGCATATCAAAAATCTAGATGTTACTTCTTCAATAAATCACCAAACATGCATAAATAATAGTTTTCTCAAAACATCGCAGCAGAATAAAAACATCATTATATCAACATTTAAATAAATCATCTCAACAGTCAACCATAATAAAATAAGTCTTCAAGTAATCATGTCATGATACAACTCATAATAGTCTCAAAAATCTCCAACAGACAAAATAAAGATAAACATAAAAGATTGACCCCTAATCAGAGCCTTAAAGTCTAAGACACCAAAAACAGTAAATGAGGTAGCTCCAAGCTATCCTCAAGCAACTCACCAAAGCAAGGTAAACTATTCATGCACACCGTCTATCCATTCATACGGATAAGGAAGGCGTTCAACCAAACGACCACTGGGGGTTAGTCCACAATTCATAATTAAGTTATAACCAAACATAAACATTCAAGGATTTCATGCATAATCACTTATACATACGCAACATTCCTAAAACACTAACATCACATGAATATTATCCCCAGTTCAACATAGATCATGTTATCATACTTCTATCACAACATATCAAACATATTCATACCTTAAATCATCATCAAAATTCATCACTTAACAACATCAATCAATATAAGAATTACTCATTTTATTCCTCATTTAGCATAATTAACTCAACAAATACAATTCATCATTTCAAAGGTATAAGCAAGGAAATCATCGTCACTAAAGAGATCGTAAATTCACATACATATAATTCACACTTCATTATTTTCACCAATATAAACATTATCGATTAAAAATCACCAAGTGTACAAGTATCACAAAAAATAATGGAACACCATCAAATACACATTTCACCAAATTCACCAATGCATATAAATCATCAAGGTTCACCAAACACATAATTACCAAGCACATATTCAAATGATTCACATAACTCACCGATGCATATTATCACATAGACTCGAAAGTATGCAATGCGCCTAGACACGACTCTATATGCATGTGGTACCGGTCACCTCAAGGTCTTCACCTTATATACATCTGTATCATAATCATCTTCATTTTGAATACAAAGTATTCGATCATCTTCATTGGATATATAAATATCCTAACTTATGATGCATGAACATATGACTCACTATGCACATGTTCAACAACAAATCCATCATCATTTTCACCTTCATTTTGTATACATGCATTCACCATCATTATCATAATCATTTTACATGTAACAATTCACCAACACAATTAATCATCATCATAGTCAACACCAAAACATAATCATGTTTATCACTAAACATTCATCAAAATAGTCATCACCAAAACGAAACACCTTCACCTTATAATTCACAAGTCATAATCAACAAAATTCATCACCAAACTATAATTTAAAGTCGCCAAAGAATCATCATCAATCAACATCAACAACAATCAACTCAAGAATCAACAAGTTCAAAGTCACCTTTATACACCAAAACGGACAACCATCCAAATCTTAACGTTCAACATATTAGACACCCAATCATCATCAATTCATCCTTATTCTACACTAACATCATAAATATAAAGCAATTGCAGGTTACAAGGTTAAGAAAGTTCATCCCTCTATGTTCGTCCAAGTTTATGAAAATTAACATTTTCCGATATATTCTCCAAAATCAAAGTAAACAAGTTCAAACGCCTTAACCGAGTATATACACAACTCAAATATGAGTGCAGTATACATATATGATTCATAGGCCAATTCACCTCAATCTCGAATTTTTGCAAAGTTCGTATCGTTTTGCCGTTTTTCAAAGAATTCAAGTCTTCAAAGCAAAAACAAGTTAAAGTTCATGATTTCCATCCAAAATATTTTTATAAATTATAACTAGAGTAAACAATCTTAGTCGCATCCTTTTTCCTCGAGAAAACGATTCTTCGGAAAGTCTCATGTTCTAGAGTCATTTTCAACAGTTTATGATATGTGTCGCGTCATTTTTTGGAGATCAAAGCTATTTGGTTAGCGTTTGACTCACTAATTTATTTCACGACTTTTTTATTTTAAAAGAAAGTGGGAAAAGTTCAAATTACCATCTTAAAAGATTTAGGGTTCGGGGGTTGGTTATATTTAGAGAAGGCGTTAGCACCCTAAATATTCGTAGTACTCTACGAGAACCTCCTGATTTTAATTAATTTTTGACTATAACTTGCTTGCTTTTAAAGAAAAGAAAATAGAATTGAATGGTGAGTTAAAATGAAAAAGAAAATTGATTTTAGTTGATTTGAAAGGACAAGTCATTTGCCTACGTACGTACATGTGAGGGATCAAAACCTCGTAGTTCGAGGTAAAAATTACCGTTTGATTTATTTTTGTATTTTTTATTAGTTTTGAAAAAGTTTAAAAATAAAAAGCCAAGTGACAAATGAGTATTTGTTTGTATTTTTTAATATTAAAAGAAAATGACTCAAAGTATAATTAAATGGATTGAAATTTGATTAAGAAAGAAATAAAAGAAAAGGGAATCACTTGATTTTGGATCAAGGTTTATTATGAAAATGATTTTTTTGATTTTGGTTAATTGCATGCTTTTGAAATTTTTGATTATTCTAGCTAAAGGTCTAAAAAACTAAGTGTGACGAAATAAAATAAAGCGCGAGAGATTTCATAAGGACGTTGGATCCAAATGAGAGTCCCCTTTTCCTTGGATTCGACTATACTATTTTTTGGTGTTTACATTTTTGACATAAAGCGGAATAAATAAATGTGTGGGTGTCGGTGCAATATTCATTTATATTTACATTTATCTCTAAAATACATTCTAAAGCAAAAAGGTGGAATAAATAGATATGTATGCAAGGTAACGTTCTCATTTATATATTTACATTGGTTCCTAGATACATTCTAAAGCATAATAAATAAAATAAAATAAAATGACAAATGCATCAAATAAATAAATATGCTAAATAAAGCAAAAATAAAGAATTAATTAAAAAATGCATGAAATGATGTTGGTGTAAATAAACTAAAAGTAAACAGATAAAAAAATGCATTAAACAAACTACAAATAAAAAGCTGAATAAACTTAAAAATGCATAAAATAATAAAAAAACTAAGTAAATAATAAAAAAACATCAAGATAAACTAAACTATAAAAGAAAATAAAAGCACTAAATAAAAAAATAAAAGAAAAACAAATACTCCGTGATTAAGAATTGTCATTCTTATTGATTACAAAATCTATGAAGTCTGACATATGAAATTTGCCTCTTAGTTGGTAACCACAGAACAAGTTTATGTGTTATAATATTTCTTTTACTAATTCTAAAGAAGAAACACCAAAAATTGAAACATGATATAGCTCCTCATTTATGATGGAGTTCATGATATAGCAACAAATGAAAGAATATCACAGAGCCTACAATATATATCAGATTCAATTTTAGTAACATAAATCGTAACCACAAAATTTTAAATTTTAAAAAGCAAGTAAAATGAAAATAGTTTGGAACATAAGAATTTGGAAAAGCCTGTAGAAAACACGGACCAATGTAATATCATTATGTTTCTTTTGTTTCAAGCCAAACAAAAAATTTATGGAACAAAAACATAAAACATAAATAAATATCGAAAGAAAAAAAAATAAACATCAAGAAACAAAATGAATAATCATTAGAGACTTAAATACTAGGAATCATGGAACAAATCCATCATATTGTTGCAGTCTTTTTCATTACATGATTGATTCAATAATACAAACTTTCACCGAAGAAAAACAGTTAAGATTAAAAGAAAGAACAATTGCAAAAGATAAATTAATCATAACAAAAAGGATTCAATGAAAATTAGAAGTGAGAGGCTGAGAGATCTTTGAACCTTTGATTGAAAGAAAAAAATGGAAATGAAAAGGGGAAAAGAAAGCTGCCGCTGCTGCAAAAGTAGCTCCCCCTGTGAACCTGTATTTAGGTTTAGTTCTAGGGTTAATAGGTATTTATCCCTGTAATATAGGTCATTTTCGGTTTTTCCCTGTAAAATTATTTTTTTGATTTATCGCCCTGTAAAATATTTTTGTTTTGATTTACCAAACAAAAACCAATTTATTTTTCAAGAAATTTTAATTTTTGTTTGGCCTATTAAGGGGGGTAAATCAAAACAAAAATATTTTACAAGGGTAAATCAAAAAAATAATTTTACAGAGGGAATACCGGAAATGACTTATATTACAGGGGATAAAGACCTATTAACCCTTAGTTTTATAGCATTAGGTTTGTGCAGGAAATGAAATAACTTAGGGAGAAAGAAACGTGTTGACCCTAAAATTGTGGCAAGGAAAGTGGCGAGAAAAGAAAGAATTTTTTGGACCTTGACATTTTAATTTTGGACTCATTGAACTTTGACACTATTATCTTTTGGACATTTTGGACATTACAAAATAAAAATAATGACTAGAATAAAAACCAGAATTAAACATTGAAAAAGTTAATAAAAGATGGGAATTAAAAGATAATAAAACAAAAGATAAAAAGTAAATAAAAAATAAAAATAAAGAGAGAAGAGGGCCCGAAATCTGAACAAAAATGAGGTATTTTAAAATACCTCTTTGTCGAATTTTCCTATGAAACGACAGAAAATATTCAGGGTCAGAGGGTGTATGAATGTAGGATCTTAGGTTAAAAGTTGGGGTATGACAATATGATTCACAAAACCAAGTTCAATCTAACTCAATTGATGTTTCCAGAGGTTTAGAAAGCTCAAATACATTTAATTACATCAAAAGAATCAGTTTGGACGGTCTGGATCGATCCCCTAAGGCCCAGAACACCCAAAACATAGGGTTCTGTTCCTGTGCAACTCGCCACAGCGAGCTCCAGCTCGCCTAGTGAGTTACACCATAACAGGTCACCCTGTTTAGGTTGTTCCCTCTCGGGAACTTCCAATTTTTCACCCAAAATCCCCTATTTTGATCCCCTTGACCCCAAAACTTGTACACTAGTTTATAAACATCAATAGGCATTTAAAACAACAACAAACGTCGAATCATAACACTAATTTTCACCAAAATCATCACCTAGTTCATAATTCACCAACACCCACAATTTTTCTCATTTTTCATTCAATTTTCAAAAACAACCACACCAATTCAAATCCAACAACATATAAACATAAACAAACATCCATGAAGTGAATTCAAACATGGTTCGATAATAATCACATATTAATTCATGGTTTTCACTCAAATAGTCAAAAATCATCAAAACAATTCAACAACAACCACAACTATGAAGTTTAAGCTATTAACACAACAATTTCATGAAGTTTATCATACCCACAATTTCACATGAAATAGGAGCACGAGTTTCATCATTCAAAACCACAAAAGTCACCATTATCACAAAAGCACTTAAACTCATAAGTGAAATTAAGAGATTATGGCTTAATTAGTGAAAAGAGATTACCCCCTTATCTCTAACCAATTCCTAGCTTCAATTTAACTCCTAGCCACCAATCTCATGCTTTCTCTCTCTAGCTCCTCTTTTCCCCTTTAGATCCCCTTTCTCTCTCCACCTCTATCTCAAAATGTTTTGGAAAATGAGTGAATGAAGGTAATGACCTAATTTTCTCATAAGACCAATGTTTATATAGTCACTACACAAATGAGCTTAGTCTCTAGTTGTCTTAATGGACTCAATATTCTTACCAACTAATTCACCGAGTTACTACTCACTTAAACCATCAAAATAACGAATAATTACCGTCTCTAAATAATTACCCCAACTCACTAGTAATTTAGTAAAAATAATTATTCCAACTTAAAACACCAAAAATAATTCTCCACATAAAATGACTATTTTACCCTTCTCACTAAATGACCAAAATACCCTTCTCAAGCTAAAATCCGTTAATCCCGAATAAAATACACCCAAAGACAATTAATCACTCACATGGACATATAAACACACATAATAATTAAATAACGTAAATTTAGCAAAAATCGGGTTGTTACAGTTAGCGACGGTTAGGATTCTTTGAATCTCCTCTATTCATTTGTTAGAATTAATTAACAGTCAAGTCGCATTCAATTATTCTAAGTAGACTATCTAAGCGGTGAGTTTGTCGGGATATGCTAACCTAATCGGTTTGTCAAGTTGCACCTAGTTGTCGCACGGTGATTCTTACGTGCGGGGTCTTACTCTCTCGGTCGATTTCGGTCAATCCCTCCTCCTGTTAAGTTGCACCTACTGGTCACACGATGATCCTTACGTGTGGGATCTTACTCCCTCATGGATAATCGAAAAATAAAGTTAGGGTAGAGTTCCTCAATTTCCAAAGATATGATGACCAGTGTTCCTAAAGGTGAGAAAAACACAAGGGGGATTAATTGTGTTAGATTTCTCTTCTTTTTAACTAAGTCCAATGTTCAACCACTGATAGAGTTTAGAGTCTGAAGCAGAGTTCAGACTTAAGTGCAGCGAATAATAAAGAGATAGATAGATAGATGGAGAGAGAGAGAGAGAGAGAGAGAGAGAGAGAGAAGAAAGAGACACAAGCAATTATATTGGTTCCTTCCATAATCCGGAAGTGGTCCAGTCCCCTTATCACTTACATGAAATTTTTCATTATAATCACACAAGATTACAATTGCTCAAGCACACAAGCAAGCGACTTCCTATGTTAAAGCACATGAGCAAGAGACTTTCTAACAAACAAAAATTACAAAGAAATAGTTGTTTGGTTGAACACTTGATATACAATCAGTGGTGTTCACAATACAAGACAGTTCAAACTCTAAGACTTAAGAATTTCTAACGTATAAAAGTTTATAAGAAATTCTAAGCGTTTGATGCTTAATGAATTTTGACAGAGTTTTGGCACTTGTAAAATATTGCAGAGTCTTGTTGAGTCTTCAAGTCTTCATCCATTTATATAGAGGTAGGAAAAGACGTTGTAGAGGTGCAAACGCATCAAAGAGTCGTTAGAGATGCTTGATCAATCAACATGGATTTATTGCTTGATTTGGTTAATGTCTTAGGAATGAATAATTTGAAAACCATTCCTTGATAGGGAATTAACCGTTCCAATCAAATAGAGACACAACTTTAGCTTGTACTATGCGTAGGAAATGTTGGAGTTGTGGAGGTAGTGGTTGTACAATTGTACTATTTGTCCTTCACTGTCATTTTTCTGAGAACAAGCATCCAAAGCCTTCTAATTCTTCAGAACGATCGTTGCTCCAGTCCTCTAATCCCTTCTGCATCTTTGTGGATTCAAATAACCATAATAGTTGACTTCAGGGTCTGCACTTAATCTTTTGAGAGATTTTCAGACTCTGTGTGATCTTCAGGCCCTCGAACATTCAACTTCTGGATATACTCCAGACTCTGACTTCTTTAGATTCAGACTTGCAACTTGGCTTCTCTTGAAAATTCCTTTGCTCTAAATTGTTCTTCCAGAACCAATGCTTTGTTTTAAGACATATAAATTTTAGTCTATGGTCTTTCACACTTGAACTAATATTAGCATATCCAATTGAACTTTTAATACCTTGTTATCATCAAAACTTAAGAGGCATTGTTTAAACTCATTTTTGTTCCAACAATCCCCCCCTAAACACAAGTATTAATAGTCAATTGTTGTTAATCTAATTAACAAGTTGACTTTAGGATATGAGGGATGTAAGCTCCCCCTAAGTTTAATAGTCTAGAGGGTGAGTTTTGAAAGCTCCCCCTGAGTTCTATCCAAGTTAATTAAATTCATTTTAAGTCCAAAAAATATTAAATAACGCATCACTCAGACTAAAATCACATTAAATCCAGAGGCTAAGAGATAAGAAGTTGGTTCCTAAGTCAGTTTTTAAATTAACTTAGTGGACTCAGAGCCTAAATACTATTATGTCTTACTCCCCCCTTTTGTCATCAACAAAAATAATTAAAAGGGTAAGAACAGATTGGATAAAACATTATAAAATAAACATCAGAAGCATAAGAAAAAATATCAGAGCCAATTAACATATCAAAGACAATTAATGTATCAGAAGCACAAAAATATTTAGAAGCAGTAAGGTTCAAGATTGATGTTGTTTCTTCATCATCTCAAGAAGGGCAACAATCCTAACATTTGTCTTAGCTTGATCTTGAGATATCTCAACTTGCTTGGCCAAAGATTCTTCATGTTGCTTCTTCATAATCCTTTCAAGCTCCTCTTGCTTCCTTACCAATCCTGCTTGGATTTCACTCTGACGTTTCTACTCTTGCATAACTTTTGATAATTAATTCCTCAAAGCTTCAAAAGTAAGCTTATAGTCATGCATATCTTCTTGCAGCTTGTCAATCAACTTTATCTTTTCTGGATCTTCATGATCCAACCTCTTTATGACAACCTTTTCAGGTTTAATGAACATGTTGGACAACCAAGAGGTCTCAAGTCCTATCTTGACAACCTGAGGAACTTCTTTGGGAAACTCATGATAGTGAGGTGAATCTAAAAGTTTTTTAATGAATTTCTTGAGCTCAACAACTTCCACGCTCTTAACAACTTCCTTGAACCACTTTCTCAGTGCTGCTTCTTGAATTGCAATGGAAATGGTTTGAACATATGCCTAATTATATTGAGATCCGTTTGTAGCACTTGGCATATGGTTTGAGTTATCTCTTTGTTCAATTGTATTACTTGAGGAACGTCAACCTGCTGAATCTGAGTATCAAAATTATTTTCTACTTGATGTGTTGTTGAATGCGTATTTTATGTATTTGCATTAGAATCATTTGCTTCCATCTATCTATTCTTCCTTTGAGTAATAATATTATCTACAATGGTAGCACGTTGCTGAATTATGAATTCCAAGATAAAAGGAGGTTGCTCATTATTATCTTGTCCAACTAGTGTAGTTGTAACTCCCCTACTTTATAATTTATTTTATTGAAAGAAGTTAGTAGATAGAGTTTATTTATATTATTACTAATGATGTTTTCTTATACTATGAGTCGTTGTTGAAAAGAAAATGGAAATAATGACGTAATGTGGGAGGTGGTTTGAGAAAAGAGTAGAGTTCTAGCAAAATGAGTAAAGAGTCGTAGCTGTCGAAAGTAATATTTTAATAAGTGGGGTAGGGGAGAAGTAAAAGAGTAGCGCGTAGGAAAGGAGGACAATCTCAAAAGCTCATGTGTTCTTCCTCTCATTCGCTCTCATTCTTGATCAAAATTTGAAGTCCATCAACAAGGAACTTACCCTCATCACGTGTAATGATATCATATGCACCATCTAGGTTCAACAATCAAGGGTTCTGTGCGATAAGAGATAATCATTCGATCACTAATACATGACACTCTTAATGATCCATCAAATGATTTTTTTATAACTTTTGTTGCAATCTGGTTATATGATCGCGTTTTCCCTTCAATCTCCATTATATTAATAGAATTGTTTACAAATGTAATTTGGTTATCCAAAAATTGTTCCAAATTAAACTTTATTAAATTGGTTCAAACAAAAAAAATGAGCCGTCCTAAAAGAACCAAACAACATGCATGTTTATCTTAGAATTAAATGATTTTTTTTTCCTTCAAAACTAATACAAACTACATTGCAAGCATCCTTACCACACAAGAATGATTTTTGTTATTTAAATAAACAATCAAATATGTCTAAATGAATATTTTCAAGTGAATATTCTTATATCTTTCAAAAGTATATTTTAAAAATATGAATAATATTTTCAACTGAAAATGAAAAAAAAAAGCAAACACATTCAATGATTCATAATGTTGTAAAACAATACCCTATGTGTTGTAATATTGAAATGAATTGATACAAAACGTATATGGACTTTGGTTGTTTATATCGTCTATTTATTATTTTGGTAGACATGGGAAGTTATAATTTATTGTTGTTTATCTTCGTCTTCTGCCCGTTTAGGTGGTGGACCGTGGCAACGGTTTCTTGGACTGCAACTTCTACTTGGGGGATTAACAGGAGTTGGGGGACCGGGAATCAGTAGGTTTGGTCGCAATGCCGGATATCCGATCGGTGTAGCTTCAACATTTTGAGTGAAATTTGAGCAAAGTAAGATAGCACTAAAGAACATAATTAATACTAATTTTGACATTGTCATGATCGTTTTGTGTTTTGTTGGTGACAACTTAACCAACGACGATTCTTGTACAATATTGAGGGAGTTGGGAATACAATATATAAAGATATCCTCTAAAGTTAATATAGAGTAAACTTGATCACAACTCTTTCAAAAAAAAAAATTAATCACAGTCAAAAAAGTTGGATGGTCGATTCAAATATAATTCTTATCTTTTTCTTTTACAAGTTACAATTCTTTTTCTTATCCTATAAAGTAGTTTCATTGTATGATAACATTGTAGTTGTTATAAAAAAAAAACAAAGTATATAGCCCATACATCATAGTCAAGGTTAGTATTATTAGAAAAGGATTATTTAAGGCTTAATTGCAGTTTTAGCCCCCTAACTTTTCTAAAGTTGCGATTTTGGCCCCCTAAGAAAAAAAACCACAAAACAGCCCCCTAAGTTTTGCAACTGTAGCAGTTTTGGCCCCCAAGGCAAAAAAAAAAACACGTGGTACCTCACTTAGGGTGCCACGTCAGCGTAGACCGAGTCAATATCAGCCTTGGGGGCCAAGACTGCTACAGTTACCAAACTTAGGGGGCTGTTTTGTAGTTTTTTTTTCTTAGGGGGCCAAAATCGCAACTTTAGGAAAGTTAGGGGGCTAAAACTGCAATTAAGCCATTATTTAAATATAGTAGGTGTTTTATATAGTTAAATGATCATCGTTTGAACTACCAATTTTTTTTTATCGTTGTTCTAGTGCGTATAATTAAAATAATGGCCCCCCTAAAATAAATTAAAATATGTTATGAATATTATAAGTGGATGTCCATATAGCAATTGGATTATTAGGTCATACTATTAGCTTATTGGGCTATATTGTGCTTGCTCCCCAAGTCATTGGTGCTTGTTCTCCAAATCATTGTATTTCTCTATAAATAGAGCTCATATGTATCCTAATTGTACACAACAAGAGAATAATAGAATCATCTCTCTTCACTTTCTTTCTCCTTCTCTATTTCTCTCAACTTTATTCTTGTTCCTATTTCTTTAGTTTCATAACACGTTATCAGCACGAGGCTCTAACCAACTGAGGTATCTAATTCTTTTTAATCTACTTATATGAAAATAAGTTTTAATTTTTGTATCAATGATTATTGACTATACTATTACATAGTATTATTAAAAAATGATTATTTAAATATAGTAGGTTTTTTATATAGTTAAATGATCATTGTTTGAACTACCAAAAATTTTTTTATTGTTGTTCTAGTGCGTATAATTAAAATAATTGTTCCCCTCAAAATTTAAAATAATTTTTTTAGAGACATTTTACAAAATAATGTGAGCTTATATTCATCGTAATCGAATTCACAAAATCTCATAATTAAATGTTTTATACTTTGAACTAAAAATAATATTATATTTTTTTATATGAACTAAGTGAGTTGGTACCTTTAATATGGTGGGCGAAACCAAAACCCTCAAAATAAAAAAGATCAAAAGCTTAATAAAAGAAACAAAAAAAACCAACGAAGAAAAACAACCCAATTGGAAAATGATGTCGTTCAACCACCTTGAGTTCATCCATAAAACGAGTCTTACAAGTTTCTTTATTGAACTATTTTTATGTTTCTTCGTTAAATAAGGTGTAAGCGGGACGTTAGCTTCATTTGTATCCATAGCCAACAAGTGCCTATTTAGATCCGTTTGTAACACCAGGCACATGGTTTGAGTTGTCTCTTTGTTCAATTGTATTACTTGAGCAATGTCAACCTACTGAATATGAGTATCAAATTTATTTTGTAATTCATGTGTTGTTGAATGTGTATTTTGTGCATTTGCATCAGAATCATTTTCTCCATCTATGTATTCTTCGTTTGAGTAACAATATTATCTACAATGACAGCAGGTTGCTGAATTATCAGTTTCAAGATAAAAGGAGGTTGCTCATTATTATGTTGTCCAACTGGTGTAGTTGTTACACCCCTACTTTATAATTTATGTTATTGAACGAAGTTAGTAGGTAGAGTTTAATTAATATTTTTACTGGCGATGTTTTCATATACTATGAGTTGTTGTTGAAAAGAAAAGGGAAATAATGACGTGGTGTGGGAGGTGGTTTGAAAAATTAGAAGGAACTAAGAGGAGAGCTCTAGCAAAATGAATAAAGAGTCGTGGGTGTCCAAAGTAAGATTTTAATAAGTGGGGTAGGGAATAAGTAAAATAGCAGTGATGAGTCAATAAATTAGTGTTTTTAATATATTATTTAAGTCCGTTTTATTTAGATTTAATTTTGTTTTATTTAATATTATTTCCTTTTTTGAATTATTTTACTTCAATTGTAAATTATTATATTTCATGAACAAATATCTAAAGATTGAGTTTTGGAGCAAAAGAAAGAGGATTAGGAGCTGATTCGGGATGAAAATACGAAATATGGGACAAAAATATGTCACTCGCTAAGTCCGAGAATTGGCACGGCCCGTGCCACCAGCAGCATGGCCGTGCCAACCTTCAGGATGCTCGTTTGCTGCTTCTTCTCTTCTATGTCTACGATGATCATGAGTGAGTGGATTCTTCTTGTCTTAGGATTGTTGGATAAGTCTAATGACGTAATACGAATCAAACCAAGCCATAAACCCTAATTTTATACAAATCTACTTTATAATATAATTCACCGTTTTTATAATGAATTAACAAATAATAAACTCATAAAGCGACAACTGAGGGTTAGTATTTGTTAATTCATCATCTCAAATATCAATTCATAAAGCGACATCCGAGCTTTGATATTGGAACAAGTGAATTTAGACACGAGTTGCGAAACATGAGAATAGTCTAGCAAACCTTGAGACATATAAAGTTTCGTTCTTCAAGAATTCTAATAGCATTCAACCATGAGAATAGGCGTGGTTGCTAGAGGAACACACTCACTAAACTTCGAAAGAAGCTTTGATACGCTAAAGAGAAACTTGTATTTAGAAAGTAGGTCGAATATAAAGTTTTGGTTTAAGGTTTGTTTGTGAAGGATTCGTTATTATGATGAACCAATAATCCCAAGGCGCTTTTTATTATTATTCTTTTCAACCGTTAAAAACCCAATCTTTACAACTAAACTTTCTTCTAATCATCTCCAAAAAGTTAATTAAATTGAACAACTCCCTGTTGGAATGATACTCTCTTTTTACTACTTCGATAGAACCGTACACTTGCGATTTTACTCATCAAGCAGCGCGTAGGAAAGGAAGACAAATTCAAAAGCTCATGTGTTCTTCCTCTCAATCCCTCTCATTTCTGATCAAAATTTGAAGCCCGTCAACAAGGAACTTACCCTCATCATGTTTAATGATATCATATGTACCATCTAGGTTGAAAAATCAACGGTTGTGTGCGTCAAGAGATACTCGTTAAATCACTAATACATGACACTCTTAATGATCCATGAAATGAATTTTTTTTTTAACTTCTGTTGCAATCTGGTTATAGGTTGGCGTTTTCCCTTCAATCTCCATAATATTTAATAGAATTGTTTACAAATGTAATTTGGTTATCCAAAAATTGTTCCAAATTAAACTTCATTAAATTGGAGTCGTCCTGACCGAACCAAACTGCATGCATCTTTATCTTAGAATTAAATTTTTTTTCTCTTCAAAACTAATACAAAATGAACTGCAGGCACCCTTACCATACAAGAATAACTTTTTGTTATTTAAATAAACAATCAAATATGTCTAAATGAATATTTTCAAATGAATATTCTTATATCTTTTAAAAGTATATTTTAAAAATATGAATAATAATTTCAACTGAAAACGAAAAAAAGCAAACACATTCAATGATTCATAATCTTGTAAAACAATACTCCATGTGTTGTATTATTGAAATGAATTGATACATAACGTATTTGGACTTTGGTAGTTTATATCGTCTATTTATTATTCTGGTAGGCATGGAAAGTTATAATTTATTGTTGTTTATCTTCGTCTTCTGCCCGTTTAGGTGGTGGACCGTGGCAACGGTTTATTGGACTGCAACCTCTGCCTGGGGGATTAACAGGAATTGGGGGAC
>Ga0228710_1008385_pt1 | contig 14837 bp, 4 predicted proteins | sample MedpolnodulmetaG_FD_177995 | JGI IMG/M metagenome (GOLD analysis project Ga0228710, IMG submission 177995) | Root nodule microbial communities from Medicago polymorpha collected in Santa Monica, California, United States - pink nodules | ecosystem: Host-associated > Plants > Roots > Nodule...
TTATCAAGTATAAGAGCTTATGATGTAAGCTCTAATGTTATAAGCCCTAATGCTATAAGCATCTATATAAGCTGTTTATCCAAACGGGGCCTTAGTCTTGTACATATAACTTTCAAACTTTAATTTCACTGCTCGTGATATTATCTTAAGTTTCTCCTTCTACATTTGCATTCTTGTTGTTTCTTATTTTCTTTCTCAACTATTAAAAAATCTCTTTTAGTCATACTCAAAAAAGCCTCAAAGAACCCATCTTTCTTATATCTTTGAATTTTTTTTAAATTTTAGATACATAATAACTTTGGATATATCACATAATTATTTTAAATTTATTGTTTACATACAAAATTTTGTTTTTTATTTACTATGTTTACTATTTAAGTATAAAAAAACATAGTAAATAAAAAACAAAAATTTTGGTCTTAAATTAAATTTTTGGCTACGTGTCCCTGATATATCCAATCTATATTTATGAAGATATTTTACAAAATAGCATCATAGCACATAGTGTGATTTAATTAATTTGATGTATGTATAATTCATTTCACACTGTTATTGTAATAATCATGTGCCTTGCTATCTTTCACATTCCTCATGCATGCATGTATCAGAACCGTCAGATCAGCACCGTGTTTTCTTCCAACAAATGAAATGGAAATCCAGTGAGAGTGACATGCTTACCTGAAATAAAACAACATTCACAGCATAATCCGGGGAATAATGCTTGCTTATCCGCATGTATAATGCACGTCATCTTACGTTAACGTGAGGTGAGGTAGCACCGTAGCATCATCAGCATGGTAATATTTTTAAATCTTTTTTTTTTTTACAAATCAGAGTCTTGCTATTTATTTCTTCATTAAAAACTTACGCAGTAATTAAAAACTGTGTAACTTGATATTGTTTAAGTTTGTTATTTGTCTCATATTGTTCAGGTTTTCAGGTCATTGAGTATATAGATATGTTTGAATATCATCATCCTTTCGGCTAACTTTTGGATGAGATTTAATCTCATTTAATATGGTATCAAAGTCGGGTTAAAGATTGTAATCTAGGATTGAACCCAGACCTATGCTAGGTGTGATGGTGGTTTTGAAGTTGTTTGTTGTTTATTATTTGTCTCACATTGCTTAGGTTTCCAAGTTGTTGAGTGTATAAATATGTTTAAGTACCATTATTCTTAAAGTTAGCTTGGGATGATATACAAGCTAATTTAACATATATTAAATAGAAGAGGTATAATATAGACTACAAAATGTTCTTTTATTTTATTTTTTCATTACAATTTAGGATATGGGGAACATTCAAAGTCGAAGATCGATTTATCTTTTTATCTCTAGATCAAACATTTAGATTAAAAGCTCCCTCAGGTATCATCTCCTCTATTGAATCTATTTTAATTCTTTTTTTTTTGTTGGGAGGATAATTGGAAAATTTCTTGTATTGATTGGGAGTTCATCTGTTTGGAAAAGGAGGTTGGTGGTTAGGATGATTAGGGAGTTTAATATTGTGTTGTTGGGTAAATGGTGTTAGAGGATGGTAGTGGATAGAGAGGGTCTTTGGTTTAGAGTCGTGGTTGCTAGATATGGTCTAGTAGAGGGGCGGTTGCAGGTTGGAGGTAGGGAAGGATCAGTGGGGTGGAGGGATACAGCTGGCATCCGTGATGGTGTTGGTACTACGTGGCTAACTTGTTTCCCGACAATTTGCATCTTAATGTCGGAAGTGGTGCCACTACTTTATTTTTGTTGGATAGGTGGGTAGGGGATGATCCTATTCGTGATAGGTTTTGGCGTTTATATGATTTATCAGGAAATAAATTGTCCACAGTAGCGCAAATGTTTGCTTCGGGGTGGGTGAGGAGGTGAGGCTTGGAAGTCGAGAAGACGATTATGAGCATGGGAGGAGGAGTTGGTATAGGAGTGTAGGACTTTACTTTTGACTGTTACGTTGCAGGTTGATATTTAGGATGTTTTGTCTTGGGCCCCTGATCCAACTGGTGGGTATTCTGTTAGTGGTGCTTATCGAATTCTCAGTCATAGGACTCCCCTTCATGACTACGTTCCAGCAGATCTCTTGTGGCGGAGGGATGTCCCTTTGAAGGTTTCAATGTTTGCATTGCGGCTTTTTCGAAATAGATTGCCAACTAAGGTGAATCTTTTCCGACGAGGAATTATATCTTAGGAGTATCAATTGTGTGTTGGTGGTTGTGGAGTGTTGAAATCAGAGAATCATTTATTTTTGGATTATAGTTTTTTTTGGAACAATTTGACAATTTGTTCGTAATTGACTAGGAATCCATTCAGCGGATCCATTTATTCTATATGTTGTCATCAATTACTTCTAAATTACATGCAATTAAGTAGTTAACGAAGGAAAATTAAATTATATACTCAATCTGATTCTTATTATAAGAAAAATAAATAAATAAACATCAAAATCAATGCAATTATTAATCATTATAAATTTTTGAATATTTTATCAAAAATATCCTTATAGAAAATTGCAAAACATTAAATACATCCACTCATATTAAATATATAAACATTAAATAAGGATGATAGGATATCTTAAGCAATAACTGCACCTTAAAAATTGTAACATTTTCTTATAAATAGGATCCATTTTTTTTAAATCTTTTTATAATAAGAATTGAATTGAGTATTACTATTTTATTGACTAGAGTCAATCTAAAAAAATTGAGTTTGAGCTCTCACTAATACTGATACAGATAGTATGCGGAAATTTAATGAAACTTACAGGTCCGAGCTATTAGTTATCAGATGATTTTATGGTTTCAAATCATATGCATATGAAAAATAGAGAAAATAAGACTCTCAGGGTAGCATTGTAATTAATAATATGTGTATTACATAATAAATGATCCTATTTCTAGAGTTAACTGTGTTAACAAACTTCATAACTTTCCTAACCAACCTGGCTAACTAACCATTCTATACAATAGCATCATTAAAACACCAACATGTTTCTTAAGACCATTATTTAAGATCCATAAAAAACAATTTTGTTTTAGAAATATAAGTCATGGGAGGAGGAGTTGTTGGCAGAGTGTAGGGCATTACTTCTTGATGTTTCTTTGCATTCTAATGTTTTAGATAGATGGGTGTGGCTTCCAGACCCATCAGATGATTATTTAGTTCGTGGTGCATATAATTTATTAACGACTCAGGTGACTCATATTGCGGATTCAACAGTGGAGTTAATTTGACATCAACAGGGTTCCATAGAAAGTATCGGTTTTTTCTTGGAGGCTTCTCCGTGATCGCTTACTAACGAAATCAAATTTGGCGGCTAGAGGGGTGCTATTTTCTGATGTGTCTGCGTGTGTATCCGATTGCGGTCATCCTGAAACGGCTCCACATCTCTTTTTATTGTGTCCTATTTTAGGTTCTATTTGGCAGCTTGTGCGCGAGTGGATTGGTGTTCTCAGGGTGAATTCTCATAAGCAAAGCTAGACGGTCTTTAATGCAATTAATATGGCTTCTTTGTGTCTGGGTTGTGTGGAATGAACGTAATAATTGCCTATTTAATGATGTTGTAATTCTTGTCCCCCGTTGTTGGACAAAGTTAAATTGATGTCTCTAGGGTGACTGAAAGCTAAATAAGTCACCTTTGTTTTTGGTACTCAGACTTGGTGGTCGAGCACTTTAACTTGTTTGGGCATAGGCTGATTTTGTTTTCTAGTGGCACTGCTACACTTCGTATATATTTAGTGGTCCCTTAGGCACGCCTTGTGCTTTTTGGATTGGTGTTCTTAGGGTGAATTCTCATAAGCAAAGCTAGACGGTCTTTAATGCAATTAATATGGCTTCTTTGTGTCTGGGTTGTGTGGAATGAACGTAATAATTGCCTATTTAATGATGTTGTAATTCCTGTCCCCCGTTGTTGGACAGTTAAATTGATGTCTCTAGGGTGACTGAAAGCTAAATAAGTCACCTTTGTTTTTGGTATTCAGACTTGGTGGTCGAGCACTTTAACTTGTTTGGGCATAGGCTGATTTTGTTTTCTAGTGACAGTGCTACACTTCGTATATATTTAGTGGTCCCTTAGGCACGCCTTGTGCTTTTTGGATTACTATGTTTGTGGTTATATAATTCCATTTTGGCTTGTTCCAAAAAATAAAAATATAAGTCATGTATTTTTTTTAAGTATAAATACCATTTTTATACAAACTTTAGAACATTTGATTTCTTAATCAATATCCTTGTGGCTCTTAATTGAATTTTTTTTCCTACGATTTTTATGGAATTCTTCTTAAATCGTTAATAAGGTGATGACACATGATTAAAAAAAACTAACTTTAAGAATACATGATTAACAAAAACTAACTTTAAGAATACAAAATGATGTTAATATCTACATATTAATTAGTTTAATTTTTAATATGTTGGTATGTCAATCAATTATATTATAATGAATCCCTCTTTTGTTTTTTCTTTTATGGAGAAAATGGGACTAAGACTCAACACCACAAACAAAAGTAAAGGAAGAGAAGAAAAACTAGAAGTCTCTAGAAAAATGCAACTCTTATCACCAGACATGATATGAAGGTGGAAAAACATATTTAGGGAATGGATGCAGAGGGGTCACTTGTTGCAGCACGCTAACAACATACAATAACAGAAATCAAAAATACAAAAAAGAGGGAGGACATAAATCAAAACCCTCTAGAAAACCAAAAGCGGAGCAAAAGAAAGACTAAAACATATAGAACTACCTAAAAACAAGTGTGACAACAACACATCAAATAACTAGTGAGGCCAACGATTGGAAGCACCAATCTTGAACTTAATTTCTTCTTCTTCTTTCTTGGAACAATCAACTAAAATTGCTTTTCTTCCTTCAGAGATATATTAGCCCATGAATCACTCAAAAAATGTATAATTTGTTGGGTTTTAGTAGCTCTTAAAACGTATATGTCATGAATAACATTTTCATTGAAGTTTGATGAGTCGGAGTACATACGAAGATGAAAAATCAAGAATAAAGTCCAAAGTTATATCCAAAACTAACATATGTAAACCAACAAAGAATACTAATTAATTGTGTCAACGCATAGTAATTTAGCTTAACTAACAAAAGATACTAACTAAAGATCTTATCAGCCATCAAAGAAATATGAATTCCTATTTTATTTTTATTTTCATTTTTCATTTATTTGCCAAGATTTTGTATGTATTTACTCAAATATTTTTAAATCGAGATTCACTTATTTGCCAAGATTTTGTATGTATTTACTCAAATATTTTTAAATCGAGATAAGTATGAAGAGAGTAAACAAAAGAAAACTCATAATAAGCATTTTATAAAGACAATGCTAACATAAGAAAAAAAACAACAATAACAACAAAAAAGAAAATGGTAGAATCCTAGATAGGTTTTCTGTTTGAAAGGGAACCCTAGATAGGTTCACATTAGGTTGAACCTCATCAATACCTACGTGAGAAAAAACCAGAGAGGGGCAGTTATTCACGACCAACAAAAGATAGACACGTGTGATATTATAGAAACCGACAACGACAAAGTTTATGGATATGCCACGCATATTAATTTTATTTTTCTAGAAATTAAATAATTAAGAAAAAATGAAAGAAAATTAAAAGAGGTTACCTATAGACTCGACTCTCTTTTTCATTGGTTACTTTCTTGACCTTTGCTTAAAAATGGGACCCACGTTTTGTCGTGTGATCACACTCCTCACAAATTAAAACGTTTGATTGGGTCATGGGTCCCACGACGGAGAAAATGTAAAAGTAGCGAATTCTGCTTAGGGTGCATGGACCTCTTTGGTTGACGCGTGTACAGTGGGGATTGGGACCCACCTTCTTTACACACATATACTTGCTAACACTGTCCGATGATTACAAGAAGAGTTGTGTTATTTGAACATCCATTTAGATGACAATTGTTGTGACAACCAAAATTTTACAAAGAAAATTATGTTTTAGCACAAAAATCAAAACAATAGAGAGAGAAAGTAAAAACATAATGTGAGTATGAGAGAGAAAGTTATCACAAAAGTTATAAAAAATGGTTGTTCAAATATCATTTCTCTTATTATAAATAAAAATAAATTTTTGGATTTATTCAATAAATAATGTATATTATCTATAATATACATTTCACATGTATTATTTATTGAATGAACTTTAAATATAAATTTTTATTTATAATAGTAATCAAAATGTGTACTTTCGGTCTCGTCCCACAAATATTTTACTATCCTTTTAAGAATTTGTAAAAATGTGTTCCATATATATAGATAATAGCATATGCTTCTGGGAAAAAAAAAAAGCATATGCTTGTGGAAATGGAAACAAAAAAAAAATTGAAATGATTTTTAATCCTTTTGTATTAAGACTCCCTTAAAGAAAAACACTTTTGCATTAAGACTATGCAAATAATGTTCAACATGGATGAAACTTATTTCAAATGCAAACTATAATACATAACTATTAAATTTTATTTTTTTTTACTTTTTTTTTTGTAAAAAAAAGACATTTATTTTGTTTTTAGTGTTTATTTAACATCATTACAGATCTTTTTAATGCATAATTCAGACATCGATTTAATAGTGTAATAATTTGTAACTTAAATTTTCTAACAAAGAAAAAAAGAGTGAATTATTTTCGATCAAATTTGTTATGTATATGTAGAAGCTAATTTGAAACTCATCGTCAATGGTTAACTTAACACATCAATTCTGTTTAAGGATGAAAATTGATAGATGAACTAAATTTGATTGAGCACTATAAAATTCAATACTCCATCCGTCACATGATAACTGAGTCATTCGCAAACAAATGTTCCAAAATAACTGAGTTATTTCACTTTTCAATGCAACATTAATTATTTTTTTCTCTTTATAACTCTAATTAATACTACTTTCATCATTCTCAATTCAATATATTTCACTTTGCATTTTTTGTAGTTGCTGGGGTTCGGCATATATTATGCATTGTTCATACCAACTGAGCTAAGCTGACGAGAACATTTCACTTTGCATTTATGACGGTGGAAATTGTGCCAATATTTAAGAAGAGCATTTAAAACCATTTGTCTCTCTTTTTCATTTATTCATTTTTCTTAATACATTTGAAATTACAGCTAATCCGGAACGGTGGGTAACAATCTTACACATTGGATTAATTTAGAGATGAAATTAATCAATTTGTCCAAATTCAATAACGAATAAGCTTATACACTCAAAGTTTTGAGAGAAGAAATTTTCATTAAAATTGATTACTTTTTAGTTTTAATGTCACGCCTGGAGAAGGGGTTGGCACGTAGTAGGACCTTTCTTGCCCTTTTTCTTTGCCTAACCCTACTACAAGGTCCCGTTCTAGCCTTTAGTGTGACGTGGCCATATATATTTTCACTCATTTTATTATTATTATTTTGGAGAAAATAAACAAGTCATTCTATTAATGTTTTTTTTTAAAGGATTCTATTAATGTTTTTGAATTTTTAAATTAAGGGATAAATAATACATGTTCATAAATTTTAGGCTTAATAGTAGCTTTCGCCCCCTAACTTTCACAAAGTTGCGATTTTTGCCCCCTAAGAAAAAAACTACAAAACCGCCCCATATGTTTTGCAACTGAAGCAGTTTTGACCCCCCAAGGCTAAAAAAAAATAAAAAAATAACACGTGGCACCTCACTTAGGGTGCCACGTTAGCGTAGACCGAATCAAAATTGGCCTTGGGGGCCAAAACTGCCACATATGCAAAACTTAGGGGACGATTTTGTAGTTTTTTCTTAAGGGGCCAAAATCGCAACTTTAAGAAAGTTAGGGGGCTAAAACTGCTATTAAGCCTAAACTTTACCAATACAATACTCGTAGTGAACATAACTTATTTAAAAAGCAATCTTTTGAATATCGAGGAAACCAACTCGTCATTTAAAATTGTAAAAGTTGAATATACCTCCTTAGAAATGCAAAAAAAAGATTGATTATGAATGACATCGAATAATTTGGTTATTCTAATTATAATTTAATGATTAATTTTGTATTAAATGTTATAATTTATGGACTAATTTAAAGTAAGTGGTGTAATTCAAAGACTAATATCCACCATCCTAGATGTAGATGAAAGTTACAATGGAATTTATATCCCTACTGGTTTTGGTGGCATTTTCCGCAACAATGTGGGCCTTTTTCTTTTCGCTTTCTCAGGTATGATATCCCATTCTGATGATATCTTGTTGGCGAAATTGACGGCTATCTACCACGGGTTGCGCATGACTATTGATATGGGTATGGACGATTTGCCTTGTTACTCGAATTTCCTACTTTCCATTAATATCATAAAGGGGGCACTCCGCACTATCATATTTATGTTGTCTTTATTCAAGACATAAATGACATGTTGGCTTTCAATAATTTTTTTGTGTATACTCCCAAAGAAGGTAATCATAGTGCTGATTTCCTGGCAAAGATGGGCTCCGCTTCTGATGTTGGCTTCGTCATCCACCCAACTCATCCAGAAAACATCCTCCATTTGATTCAGATTGACGTCTCGGGAGTCTTCTTTCCTAGGACCTAGTTATCTCTCTTTTCTCTCTTCTTTGTGCTCTTTTCTTTTGTCTTTGATTAGCTTTGTAACAAAAACAAAAAAAAGACTAATATGCTAGAAAGTGATATAATTCATCAAGGACTAATTTAAGAGTGATTTGATAAAAGTTAATAGAAACATCAATTTGCTCAACGTTACTCAATCTAAGTGTCATTTTTGCCTATTTACAAATCCATGGATCTTAAATGTCGACCCTTACAATTTTAAGGGATGAATTGGTGATTTACTCTTTGTACATAACTAATGTGTACACTGATATTGTTAGGGGTGTTCGTGGTGCGTAAGGGTGGAAATGGGCTAGGCTGGGTTGGGCTTTGTAAGGCCTAAGCCTGACCTACTTCAAAAATTATAGGCCTGAGTCTGGCCTATTACCTATCATAGGCTTATTTTCGAGGCCTAGCCTGGCCTTTTTAAAGGCCTGATGAAGCTTGAAAGCTTATTTAAAAGCCTATTTTACACTAAGGCCTAACAACACATGTAAGCCTAATACTAAATAAGCCAAAACTTATGAAGGTCTAAAGCACACAAATATGTTTGCTACTAAATATTGAAATCTTACGAAAGTTTAATCACACTAATATACCTGCTACTAAATAACCAATCATAAGTTTATGAGGAAAAAACTTCAACAATATCAATAATGGAAGATATATTATATATAAAAAGCTTAATAGGCAGGCCTGACGGGCTTAATAGGCTTTTTTGTTAGCCTTAACCTGGCTTATTTAACTAAATAGGCCTAATAAAAAGCTTGAGCCCGACCTTGTTAATAAACGAGCTTGGCCGAGTTAGGCTTTAAATAGGCTAGGCCGTAAGCCCTTGACGGACGGCCTGGCCTGTTCCCACCCCTAGTAGTGCGGTTTGGTTCAATTTCGAGCATAAAAGTTATCTAAACTGCGAGATAAAAAAGCATGCAGTTTGGTTTGGTGTGGTTGATTTTTAAAAAGTCATCCAGACCAAACCAATGTGGCTAGGATTGGTTCGGTTGGTGCGGTTTATCGCGAGATAAAAAAATATTACATTACTATTGACTCTAATATTGCCAACTTGTTACAAAATAAACACAAGATACAATATACCTATACATAAACTGCATAGATCTGCCTTAACGTAGTCACGTATTACCTATGTCTTAAACTAGCAGTACGTACCACACAAGTTATATGGATAACTCCATCATCCAAAAATAACAATCCAGAACCAAATGATTTTAAATATCTTTATAGCATAACATTTCAGTACCAAACAATTTTAAATATCCAAAAAAAGAACTTGAAGTTCCAAAATAAAATTACAATACCAATAAAAGTTGTTTATACAAAATAACATTATAGCACAAAAATAACAGTTAAGAACCCAAAAAGAACACAGCTTAAAGTTCCAAAGTAACATATCATCATAACTCCAAAATAAAACACACCGCCTTTAAGTCCATGACTCCATCTACATATCAAAATTAACAGTTTGTTGGTCAGATCAATTGATTTAAAAACAAATAAAAAGATTTAAAAAGAACGAACAATCAAACATACCAATATTTTTAAGCACATTTATTAATCAGATTCAACATCAGAAAGCCCCTCATTCAATTATGGGATCAGAGCCAATTCTAAGAATGTATCAAATATAACAAAAGTTAAACATAATAAACATTTGAAATTGAATAAAATAGAATTATGAACAAAAATAGAGTTTACAATATACATATATACCTTATTCGAGCTTCTCTAAGTCTTCGCAATGCTCCTCAATATCAATTGACAAAGGTGAGGATCTTAACCAATTTTGTGCACAAATTAAAGCTTCAACAGTGTGTGGTGTAAGAGAGCTCATATAACAACTAAGAACTCTACCCCCAATGCTAAAAGCAGACTCCGAAGTAACAATTAATATCGGCATATCCAATATATCTCTAGCTATTAGACCAAGAGTAGGGTATTTGGTGGAATTCACCTTCCACCAGTTCAAGATGTGAAAATTAGGATTTTTCTTCTCCCTAGGATCCGTGAGATACAAATCCAGTTCATTTTTACTCAAATTCGGATCTTGATCCATATCCTTCTCAATTTTATCATCCACGTATGAAGATGTAACAAATTCTGATCCTTCTATTTCTTGTGCAACACTTTCTATTTGGCCTTTATTTGAGAAACAACTATAGCATTCAAACATTTTGTTTAAAACTTCCCTTACCCTATCACAAAAACAATCATCAAATGACTTCTCATAATACTTATCCAATCCCCAATTAATAAACTGAAATTTACGACGAGGATAAAAAATTACAGCAATAAAGACCAACATATTCATCTTTGCGACGTCCCCCCAATACTTACTATATTTTGCTTTCATATTGATCGCCATCTTTGCAAGTATTAGGGCATCTTTGTGACATCCCATCCAAGTATTGAATCCATCCAATATCGTACAATGTTCCATGAAATATGTAGAAGATGTTACATAAGTTGAACATGACACCTTCTTTGTGATTTCAAAAAACAACTTCAGAAATTTTACAAAACATTTAGCATTATCTCAATCCTCATTATTTGGGACACCATTTTCCGACATCGCAGGCTCAACACACTTCTCATCTAATCTCTTAAAATCCTTTTGAAACTTTAATCCACTTTCAAGTATAAGGTAGGCGAAGTTCCACCTAGTGGGACAATCATACTGCACTGTAGATTTGTCTTGTATCCTAGCTTCTTTAATACATATCTTAAAGCTATCCCAACAACTAGGTGACTCATAACATATCGAGCCACACTCCTAATTTTAGAAATCGAAGAATGCATGGCCTTTAACTTCAACCCATCACCTACAACAAGGTTAAGAATGTGAGCACAACACCTAACGTGTAAATGCTCCCCTTTTAATGGATGTGAATTACAATCGAAGATTATATTTTTCAGGTCAGAGATAGCAAGATCATTTGAACTAGCATTATCAACAGTGATGGTGAAAACCTTATCTATCATCTAACCCTCCAAACACTTCTCAATATTTTTTCCAATTACCTCCCCCTATGAGATGTGATTGGACAAAAATTAAGAATTCTTTTATGCATCCTCCAATCTTGATCAATAAAATGTGCAGTAAGAACCATATAATTAATATTTTGCATTGATATCCATGGATTAGTTGTTAGGCAAACACTTTAATTTGCTTTAGTAAACATGTTTCTTAGCTTATGTTTCTCACGAGTGTAAAGGTTTAAATAGTCCATAGCAATTGCAATCCTTCTTGGAAGCGGGAGTCTAGGTTGTGTAACACTACCTGATCCTTTACTATCTTGGAGGATAAGAGTGGTTTGGTTAGGATCAAGATGTTTGGGAAATTTTTTACATTGTTTTTGTAAATGAGTTGTTAAATTGTTGGTTCCGTTTTTGTGTGAATCAGTAGCATAAGATGCATTTTTACACCACTTACACTTAGCACGACCATTTTCTTTTGTAAAATGCTCCCAAACCCAAGATTTAGGCCTACAAGGTTTTAGTTTACCTGGATCTCTAGCATTAGGACCATCAGCATTAGAAACGTTCTTTATAGATGCTTTTCCGACTTTTTTTTCTTATTCTTTTGAACACTGTCACCTTGATCTTTGTCCAAATCAATAGTTTGATGTGGTTCTTTTGTAGGCATTGGTAATAAAGTATTTTTAGCCTACAAAAAAGATTAGCAACACGTTATTTTCAAGCAAGAAATACCAACAACAAGGTAACAAATAAGATAAACAACTTATTATGCAATTTTACCTGATTTTCAACTATGGATACGAAAGCATGAGAGGCCGCAGCAGAATTCACGTCATTATCGTTAGTCATATCTAAATTTCAAAAACGAAAAACATATAGTTTATATATATAGTTATATAAAAAAATCAAGCAACAAATCAGATATAGACATATAATTATATTCTTATATGTCAAAAATCAATGATCGAAACAACATATGTAGACATATAGTTATATACAAATTATAACTAACCATATTAAATAAAACTAGACACACCTTACATCAAAATAGGTAAAATTAAGAAGAAGAAAAAAAGGGAACAAATGATAACTAAACAACTTAAAACTAAACATAACTTATGTCAATGAAGGGCAGATCCTCCCAAAAGCTATTCCTTGACAAAAATCAAAATATAATTATATAGACATATAGTTCAAATATAAACATATAATTATACAGATAATAGATCAGATAATTATATATTTCAATGCAAAACTCATCCAAACCAAATGCAATTTTTGCGGTTTTTGGTTTGGTTTGAGATTTTACTTATGGTTTGGTTTTGAACACCCCTAGGTTATATTAATCTTGAAAAACAGATATACTCCCTTCAACTGATCCAATACATCATCCATTTCCATTCTCATTAAGGGATATCAATTTTTATCATCAGTTTGTTGAACATATGATAGTACGTGCACTCAAATTCATCATTTCTTTTTTAATAAGAAAAATATTTTTACCACAAAGAGATATACTAGGTTGAATGAACTTCTTCTGCAACAACTATTCAAACTTCATCTTCAACTCTGAATTTTTTTTAGCCATACGATACCATTAAGTGTATTTCAAATTCAAATATCCCTCTTCAAAAGAAATCTTTATACGCTAGATAAAGTTTTATGAAATTCTCTAGCAAATGGTAGCTTCTTCATCTCTACATATTTCTCAACCAAAGAAACTATGAATGTAACACGCCTAAATTTATATCCATAAAGTATGGATGTGTGATAAGTATGGGTGTGTGATAAGAAGATTTGTACATATCCAAAAAGTATGGATGAGTGATAACAATTATCGAATTCACAGAGACTGTGATATAGTTTCGACTATTCAATTTTTTTTTAAAGTTCTAAATCAATGTATCGAGAAAAGGATAAAATACATGAATAAAAAAGTTGTGTCGGGATTAGACATCGTTAGCTAATCATTCAATATGTTATCTTGATCGATTATATACTTTCTAAAATTCAATTATGTTTCCACATGTCCCTCATCATATGTTTACATGACTAGAAAACGACGTGAAATTCATTGTATCAATTAAATTATGATGACAAGCACAATAGTTTATTGATTCAATGGTGTTTTGGACCGACAAGAGCCCAGGAAAAACCTGTCCAAAGGCCCAAGCCCAAGAACACACAAGGCAGATCTGGTGAGGATACACGCCAAGGCATGTGCGGACTACCGCACAAGAGTGGTCCCCAAACTAATCTTTGTCATCCAACACATCTCTATGTGCGTCTTACGAGGACAGTTTGATTCCTCCGAGTCTATATAAGGGTGACTTGGTATTACCCTCAAGGTACCACCTTTCAATTTAATCTAAATTGTCACTAAAACCGCATTACTTCGTGATAAAAGGAAAAATGTTGGTTATGTATTTTTCCAGCACTGTGGTAAGTATGTAGGTTTTTATAAAACAAATAAAATATCGTATCCACAGACATCGCACTTAGTTGACTCGAGTTTATATTGACAAATTTCTGAACAAAGTCTATAAAAAGTTTTGTGGTTTGAATCAAAGTAAACTGAATATATAGATAAAATTGTGTTGAGGTTGAATTTCTATAATTATTCCTCGTATGATTCATCTTAATCGATTGCATAATTTTTATGCCTCATATATAACTCCACCCTTTCCTCAACGTATGTCTCCAAACTAAGGTTAACGACACAAAATAACATAGAGGCAACTGACTTGTGATGCATATCTTAGCATAAAAGTTGATTGTCTCTATGGCATATGCACAGAAAGTTATATATGAATATAAACCTACCCTCGATATCTTGAGAGATAGTACCTATACATAACCTATGTAACGCCCTATTTATTTATCTGATTATTTTGGCTGAGTTTAGAGTCTTTTATATGATTTATGTTGATTTGTGTTGATTTATGTTGATAAGTGTTATGTTATGTGTATTAATATTTTATTAAGTGGCTTTATTTTATTATTTAGTAGGATGGGTTGGAATTAAAATAATAAGACTTGTAGAGGGGCTGAATTAGAATTAATTAGAATTAGGTGGTGTTAAGTAGAAAATCTGTTGAGATATAAAGAAAAACAAGAGCCAGACAAAATTAGGTTTTGCAAAAAAGTCTTTGGGAGAAAGAGGAGAAGAGAACCAAGAGAAGGGAGAACTTGTAGAGTCTTGCAATCACCAATCTAAGGTAAGGGTGGGACTAACATTCTCTAATCTTAGGTTATGTAATTCTGAAA
>Ga0228710_1008389_pt1 | contig 14829 bp, 14 predicted proteins | sample MedpolnodulmetaG_FD_177995 | JGI IMG/M metagenome (GOLD analysis project Ga0228710, IMG submission 177995) | Root nodule microbial communities from Medicago polymorpha collected in Santa Monica, California, United States - pink nodules | ecosystem: Host-associated > Plants > Roots > Nodule...
CCGTTTCTGCCACCATTGCCGCTCTCTGAAGCGAAACAGTCTTGCGGCAATCACTCGATGACCGGCCCTCCAAGCGCGGGATGGCGGGTCCATTGGCGTCTGGAGTTCGCCCAAGCGCGTGCTACGGACGTTATCTCGAAAACCGGACCGCCTTCGACCGGCTGGTCCGCGCACCCTTGATGCCCGGCGCTCTGTGGCGATGCCGTTATGGACATCGGGAGTCGCAAGGCGACATACGCTGAAAGTGGAGCGCGGCGAGCACCTCTATCATGCGGCGATGATGGATCCGCATACCGCCGCCGAGCTCGATCTCGACCAGGTCTGGTCGAGATCGAGCTCCGAAGATGACTTCTGGAGCTCGTTCCAGCACAGGGATCTCGTCCTACCTCGTTGACAAGCCAGAAAGACTTGCTACTTATACGTATCACTTATACGTATCAGGAGCAGTCTTGAAGCGGGCGACACAAAAAGACGTAGCGACCTTAGCGAGGGTCTCACAGGCAGCGGTCTCTATGGTCCTCAGTGGCGGCGACGTGTCGTCCGTATCCCCGGATACGCTCGCGCGCATCCAACAGGCTGTGCGCCATTTGGGATATGTGCCGAACCGTGCAGCTCAGGCTCTCAAGACAAATCGGACGATGACTGTGGCCTGTATAGTTCCTGACATCGCCAACCCATTCTACCCCTCCCTGATGAGGGGCATCCAAACGGTGCTGGAGAGCGAAAGCTACGATGTCATCGCTATCAACACCGACGGAGCGCCGGCGCGGGAGAAGCGTTTTCTCGAGTGGTTGCGGCAGGGCCGTGTGGATGGAGTCATCGGCGTCTTCTGGGCGGTTCGCGCGCCCGAATTCGCCCCCTTGGTAGAGGTGGGAATGCCAATCGTCCGCATCGAATCGTCGAGAAAATCGGGAGGACCTTTTGCGATCGACGACATCTACGTCGACGGCCGCGCCGCCGCGCACGAGGTCACGACCTATCTGGTGGGAAAAGGGCATCGTCATATCGCGATGATCGCCGGCCAGGGCGGTCCGGAATCCGTGCGGGTTGAAGGTTACCGGGCGGCGGTAACTACGGCCGGTCTACCCGCTCGCGTCGTGGTCGACGACGTCTTCACAGAAGAGGGCGGCTTCCGCGCTGCTTCGGCCCTGCTTGAAGGCGATCTACGCCCGACCGCCATTTTCGCGGCGAACGATTTGATGGCGATCGGTGCGATGCAGGCAATTCAGGCCCGGGGCCTGAGCATTCCGAGCGACGTCGCGGTCGTCGGTTTCGACGATATCAGGGCATCCAGCTTTGTGTCGCCGCCTCTGACCACGGTAGCCCAGTACCAAGGCGCCATCGGAATGAAGGCGGCCGAACTCCTGATGGAGCGTCTGTCCGGGAGGAAAAGCGGAGCGGGAACAGTAACGGAAATGCCGTTTCAGCTGATCGAACGAAGTTCGGCCTGATTGTCAGACCCACCAAATCATCGGAGGAGGAAAAGATGAGAAGACTATTATCGAATGCTCTCGCCGTCCTGTTGTCGGCAGCCACCTATGCCGGCTCCGCCCTGGCGCAGGAGAAGAAGCCTGCATCTTGGTGGTACGAGAACGCAGCCCCAGAAAACCAGCAGTATCTGAAGGATCTCCTCGTCAAGCGCTTCAATGAAGTAAGCAAAGACACAGTCCTGTCAGTCGATTTCCGCGGGGCCGAGCTCGACAAACAACTGCGCATCGCAATGCTGTCCGGAAGCGGGCCGGATGTTGTTTACACGGCGGGGCCCAGCTATGTCGCCAGCATGGCACAGGCGGGCCAGTTGCTTCCTCTCGACGATTACGCCGCGAAGCACGGCTGGAACGATCGGATCCTGCCCGTGTTCCTGGAGCTCGGCAAATACAACGGCGAGCTCTACGCCTTGCCGAAGACGTACGAGACTCTCGGCCTCTTCTACAACAAGACGCTGTTCGAGAAGAACGGCTGGACGCCGCCTAAGACGATCGCCGAGTTCGAAGCTCTCGCTGAGGCGATGAAAGCCAAGAACATCGTACCGTTCGCGGCGGGGAACGCCGACTGGCGCCCGACCAACGAGCATTACGTCTCGATCGTGCTGAACTCGGTCGCTGGGCCAGAGAACGTTTATAAGGCGCTGAACGGGGAGATCCCCTGGACCTCGCAGCCGTTCGTGAAGGCGGTCGACACTCTGAACAAGTGGTGGCAGGCAGGCTATTTCGGCCCGAACTACTTCTCGCTCACGGGCGAGCAGGCGTTCGCGCAAATCGCGAGCGAAACCGCAGGAATGGCTCCGACGGGCACCTGGAATTTCACAAACGTCCCCAAATACTTCAAGCAGAACAATGCGGAGCCGGGCTTTGTCGGCTTCCCCAGCGCTGAAGGCGTGCCGTATCCAATCTACGCGCTTGGGATCGGCTCCACCTTCTCGATTGCCGCGAACTCGAAGAACCCGGACGGTGCGGCGCAAGTTATCGACTACGTGTTCAGCGACAAGTTCTATGGCGACATGAACACGGTTTGGCAGGGCGAATGGAATACGCCTTTGCGCGACCTCACCAAGGTTAAAGTCGGCGACGCTGTGCTTCCTCTTTACACCGAAACGATGAGGAACCTGGCTGATTCGGTAAACAAGAACCAGTACGGGTACACGACTTGGACATTCCTGCCGCCCGCGACCAACACGTACCTCGTTAGCGGCATCGAGGAGCTCTGGCTCGACAAAACGACGACCGCCGAATTCTTGGCGAAGCTCGATGCGACGTTCCAACAGGAAAAAGCCGCCGGCAAAGTGCCTGCCATTCCGGCTCGTCAATAAATCCGATCTTCCCTTCAACGCATGATCTGGAGACGGCGGCGGTTGACTCCGCTGCCGTCCGCCTGGAGACGAGCATGCACCGACTTTACATACTTCCAACATTGGTCATCAACGCGGTGATCATTCTTGTGCCCGCCATGCTGACTATCGCGTTGGCGTTCTTCCAGTGGGACGGCATCTCGCCCCCTGTTTTTGCGGGCCTGAACAACTTCCGGGCGCTTTTCGACGACAGTGTCTTCTGGAGCGCGTTGGCTAACAACGTGATATGGACAGCGATATTCCTCATCGTTCCAGTGGCGATGGGGCTGTTGGCGGCTACCATGCTTCTTCTGGTGAACCGCGGCAGGACCTTTTTCCAGATCGTCTATTTCCTGCCTGTTATCATCGCGACCGCGATCACGGCGCGTGTATGGCAGGGCATGATCTACAGCCCCGTGACAGGAGTGTTCGGCCTCCTTCAGCACACTGGACTGCCCCTATCGAACCCGCTTTCTCAGCCATCGATGGCGCTCTTCGGCGTGGCGACTGTCGATCTCTGGCACTGGTGGGGATTTCTCTGCGTGATCTTCCTCGCGGCATTGCGGCAGGTTCCGCAAGAGCAGATCGAAGCCGCTCGTCTGGAAGGCGCCACGTTCTGGCAAATGATGCGCTACGTGCTTCTGCCCGGCATCCGCCCCACCATCACCCTGATGATGATCATGACCGTGATCTGGTCGTTCCTCGTGTTCGACTTCGTTTACATCCTCACCCAAGGCGGGCCGGCGTTTTCGAGCGAGGTGCTTTCCACGCTCGCCTACCGGAAGGCCTTCTACGACCTCAACGTCGGCCAAGCGGCCGCGACCTCGCTGGTCATCAGCGTGTTCGGCTTGATCGCAACCTACTTCTACATCCGCATTCAGTCCAGGGAGGCCGAGCAATGAGACTGGTCGAAAGCCGCCGCACGTTGACGGCGACGTATTTGTGCCTGGGCATAGCAGCCTTCATCGCGCTGTTCCCGATCGGCATCCTGGTGCTCAACTCGCTTAAATCGGCGCAGGAGATCGTGATCAATCCGCTGTCCCTGCCCGAGCAGGTCCGGTGGGACAATTTCAGCCGCGCTTGGGCCGATGCGCATTTCTCTCGGACTTTCCTGAATTCGATCGTCCTCACGGCGACCACGATCGTTCTGGTATGCACGACGGGATCGGCAGCCGCCTACGTTCTCGCCCGTAAGAAGATCAAACGATGGAAGGCGGTGACGGGTTACCTGCTGGCGACAACCACGGCCCCGATCCAGCTCTTCCTCTTTCCATTGTACTTCGCGTTCGCGCGGCTGGGGCTCATCAACAACATCTTCGCCGTCGCTCTGGTGTACACCGCGATCTACAGCCCGTTCGCAATCATGTTGCTGAGGACGTACTTTCTCGCAATCCCCAAGGAACTCGAAGAAGCGGCTCTCATCGATGGGGCCACGAACTGGCAGGTATTCAGCAAGGTCATGCTGCCGATGGTGTCTCCCGGGATCCTCACGGTCGCGCTCATCATCGGACTTTATTCATGGAATGAGTTCCTGATTGCAACGACGTTCCTGCAGCAACAGGACAGCACTACCGCCGTCGTCTCCTTCTTCCTGCTGAGTGGCCAATACAGCTCCGACTGGGGTGAGATCATGGCTGCGGCTCTCATCATCGTTCTTCCCATCGTCATCCTGTTCGTGTTCCTGCAGCGCCGCTTCATCGAAGGTATGGCAGGCGGCTCGGTCAAGGGCTGAATAACAGATATCATTTCGAGGTTGATACCATGACCATTCCCCAAGACTATTTGGAACGCGTTTATGCCGGCGTTCTTGGAAAGCTGATCGGCGTCTTCCTTGGGCGGCCCTTCGAGCAGTGGACCCATCAGCGGATCATGCGGGAACTCGGCCCGATCGAATATTACGTTCATGAACAGCTCGGCGAACCTCTCATCGTCACCGACGACGACGTCGCGGGCACGTTCACCTTCGTTCGCGCGCTTGAGGACTACGGCGTCAGCCCGGACCTCAGCGCGGAAGACATCGGCAAGGCCTGGCTGAACTACATCGTCGAGGAGAAGTCCATTCTGTGGTGGGGCGGAAACGGCAACTCCACTGAGCACACAGCTTGGATCAATCTGAAGAACGGCATCGCCGCGCCGCACAGCGGCTCGATTGCCACGAACGGATCCACTGTTGCCGAGCAGATCGGCGCGCAGATCTTCATCGACGGCTGGGCTCTGGTGTCACCGTGCAGGCCGGAGCTTGCCGCACGATTAGCCAAAGAGGCCGGTAGCGTTAGCCACGACGGCGAATCCGTTTACGCGGCGATGCTCTGGGCCGCCATGGAAGCGGAAGCTTTCAGATCGTCGGACATCGACCATCTGCTCGACGTGGGCCTGTCCGTCATTCCGCCCCAGTGCCTGATCGCGCGGATGATCGCCGACATCAGGCAATGGTGCAAAACCGATGGCGACTGGCTCGTCACCCGCCAGCGCATCGAGGACCAGTATGGTTATGCGCAGTATCCCGGAAACTGCCACGTGGTTCCCAACCATGCTCTCATGATCATGGCGGTGCTCTATGCGCCAGATGATTTCCAGCGCGCTCAGATGATCGTCAACACCGCCGGGTGGGATACCGACTGCAATGCCGGCAACGTAGGCTGCCTCATGGGGATCATGCTCGGATTAGACGGAATCGATGCCGGCCCCGATTTCCGCGGTCCGGTCGCGGACCGGATGCTGATCTCTTCGGCTGACGGTGGAAATTCGATCAACGACGCCGTCCGGGTCGCGTACTATTTGGCGAACCTTGGCTTGGTTCTCGCGGGACAGGCGACGCTTGAAGCGCCGAAATCCGGTGCCCAATTCCATTTCTCCCTTCGCGGAAGCCGCCAGGGATTCCGGCCGCAGGACGGGTACGGCCAGCACCCCGTTAGCGTCGACAACGTGGAGCATAAAGGTGGGCGCGCCCTCGCGATGCGTTACGAGGCACTCGGGCCGGGTCAGTCGGCGGCGATCACGACCCCGGTGTTCACGCCCAGGGAAGTTGTAAAGATGAAGGTCTACGACCTCATGGCGACCCCGCTTGTTTATCCCGGGCAGGTCCTGCGTGCCGCTGTTGCCGCCGGAGATGGAAACATTGGCGACGTAGAAGTCCGGCTCCGCATCAGGGTTTACGACGAGCACGACGCCTTGCGAACAATCGGCTCGGATGCGTTCCCGCTCAGCTGTGGCCAGGAGCGCGTTCTCGAATGGCGGATACCCGACCTCGGGGGACAGCCAATCGCGGAGATCGGTCTGGCTGTCGCAGCCCGAGGAAAGCGGTCCGACGGAGAAGTGATCGTTGATTACGTCAGGTGGGACGGCGCTCCCGAACTCGAGCTCCGGCGCCCGGAGGGGGAGGGGACGTTCTGGCGAATGGCGTGGGTCAACGGCGTCAGCTTCTTCTCAAAGCGGTTTCCTCCCAGCTTCCGGATCTCTCAGGATCGGGGCGACGGGATAATCATCCACGGCACGCGTCAATGGACTGACTACAAAGTGGAAAGCACGGTGATGTTGCACCTCGGGACCGCGGGTGGTTTGGCGGCCCGCGTCCAGGGTCTGCGGCGCTACTACGCGGTGAGGCTTGTGCGGACAGGATCGCTCCAGATCGTCCGTGTCCGGGACGAGGTCACCACGGTTCTGGCTGAAACTGCGTTCCCGGTGACCTTGGAGACCAAAGTGAACTTGAGGCTCACCGTCGAGGGGCAGCGGATTGTCGGCAGCGCGGACGGCCTTACGATCGAGGCCCGCGACGACAGCGATAACGCTTTGGCGAGCGGCGGCATCGGCCTGGTCGTGTCCGATGGGGCGATCTCGACCCCGAGCATTCGAGTGAGCGCCAACAAGAAGGCGACTGAAGTTACGAGCAAGGAGTTCGCCGATGTCGTCCGTTGAAATCAACACGGTAAAGAAGTCTTACGGTGCGCATTCAGTCCTACATGGGATCGATGTCGCGATCGAGGAAGGCGAGTTCGTGGTCCTCGTGGGGCCCTCGGGCTGCGGCAAGTCTACGCTGCTGCGGATGATCGCCGGGCTGGAGGACATCTCCGGAGGCACCATCTTGATCGGAGGGAGGGTAGTGAACAACCTCCCTCCCAAGCAGCGCGACATCTCCATGGTGTTCCAGAACTATGCGCTTTATCCGCACATGACCGTCGAAGAGAACATGGCGTTCTCGATGACATTGGCAGGAGCCCCGAAGCCAGAGAAAGCGAAGAGAGTAGCCGAGGCGGCTGAGATCCTGGGTCTCACCCCGCTCCTAGGTCGCTACCCTCGTCAACTTTCCGGCGGCCAGCGCCAGAGGGTGGCGATGGGCCGTGCCATCGTCCGTAAGCCCCAGGTCTTCCTCTTTGACGAACCGCTTTCGAACTTGGACGCGAAACTGCGCGTCGCCATGCGCGCCGAGATCAAGGCCCTTCATCAACGCCTCGGCACCACGATCGTTTATGTGACGCACGACCAGGTCGAGGCGCTGACGATGGCGGACAAAATCGTCGTGATGCGGGACGGCCATGTGGAGCAGATCGGCGCTCCGCTGCATCTGTACGACTCCCCCGACAACACCTTTGTCGCCACATTCATCGGTTCGCCGTCGATGAACCTCATCGAAGGGATCGTGCACGGCGACGGGGACGACCTGATGTTCGTAACCGCGAACGGAACGAGACTTCCCTTGGGCGACATGCGGGTCCAGGCCGGAACCAAAGCCACCTACGGCATCAGGCCTGAACATCTGACCATGGTATCCGCCGACCACGGCGTCCGGGCGGAAATCATCCTCGCGGAGCCGATGGGTTCAGAAACGCAAGTCTTGCTTTCTCTCGGAGGAACGAAGGTCGTCGGCGCGTTTCGCGAGCGAGCGCCCTACGCGCCTGGCGAGGTCTTGCACGTCGCCCCGCAGCTAGACAAGATCTGCCTCTTCGCAAGTGGAACGGGCGGACGGATCGCATAGCATAGTTGGTTGTTGTGACCCGCTCGCTGGCAACGGCGACCGAGCTACTTCCTGTTTCCGGCATCATTGCTGACGATGCAGCTCGCGAATCCAAGGGTGACCTCCAAACGGCATACGGCGTCGTCAACACGGACAAGATCCGCGTTAAAAAAGGCTTCTTACAATGGCGCCGCCTGCCCACTAAACCGCAAGGCCTCGTGATGAAGAAAACCGACGTCTGTATCCTCGGCGTGTTTGTTGCAGACGCCGCATATGTCGCCAAACGCTTGCCGAAGATCGGTGAAACGATCGCGGGAAGCAGTTTTTCAATCGGTCCGGGCGGCAAGGGCTCGAACCAGGCGGTGGCCGCCGCGCGTGCGGGCGCGCGCGTCAGCTTCATCTGCAAAATCGGGAACGACGCGTTTGGCAACATGGCGCTTGATATCTTCGCCAAGGAAGGCATTTCACCGAAGTCATGAGAATGGCCGACGTTCAAACTGGTTCCGCGTTCAACGGGCCGGAGGGCAGGGAGTCTGGAACCGGGCAACTGGCGAGCCGCATCGCGGCATCAGGCTATGCGTCGTCCGATGTGACAATCGTGGCGATTTCTCATCTTCATGCCGATCACATCAACAGGCTCATGGACGGCGATCGTCCGGTGTTCAGCCAGGCACGCCATGTCGTCGGCCAAGCGGAATGGGACTACTGGACCGCGGCCGATGTCTCCGGAAAGCCGGCTGCCATGCATGCGACGGCAATCCAGAGAAAGATCCTGCCGCTCAGAGAGAAGATGACCTTCATCGGGGCCGATGCATCGATTGCGCCGGGCGTGACAAGCATGGTGGCCGCCGGACACACACCGGTCACATGGCGTTCCTACTGGAATCGGCAGGGCGCAGCCTGCTGCTGACCGGCGATATGGCAAACCATTTTGTTGCTTCCCTGCAAAAGCTGGATTGGGAAGTTTCATTCGACACGGACAAAGGCGCCGCTGCCAGCAGTCGCAAAAGGTTTTCAGCATACTGGCTGCCGAAAGAATTCCGTTTATCGGCTATCACATGCATTCATCCGTCGGCCGGGATGGCGTCAGTCCCTGGCCTGCCAATCGTAGCTCCTCATGTAATCAAGAAACGCACGCATGGCGGCGCTCGGGAGGCGGCGGCTTGGGTAGTATAAAAACCAGTGTGGCAAGGCGAGACTCCAGTCGGAGAGAAGTTCTACCAGCCGGCCGCTTTGGACATATGGTTTGGCGTAGTCATCGAAGACATGGGCGATTCCTCTGCCGGCCATTGCAGCTTGCAGTTCATTGTGCGCAGAACTGACCGTCAAGCGGCCTGTTGGAGTGACTTCGATATCTTCACTTCCCTCGGCAAACCGCCAGGTGACGAGGGTGCCGCCAGGGAAACGACGTCTTATACAGTCGTGACCAACGAGTTCGTGCGGCGTCTGCGGCTGCCCGCACCTCTTGATATAGTCAGGTGAAGCTACGATTGTATAACGAAGCGCGGGTCCAAGCGGCAGCGCAATCATGTCCTGGGCGAGCTGCTTGCCGAACCTGACGCCGGCGTCAAAGCCGTGTTCCACGATATCGATGACCGCTGCATCGCTGATAATCTCGATCTTCACCTCGCGATAGGCATCCATAAAGTCGAATACCAGCGGACAGAGAAAATGATCGACGGCCGGTGCCGGCGCGTTGATCCTGAGAGTTCCGGATGGGCTATCACGCAATTCATCGACCTCTGAGATGGCGAGCCTGATGTCGCTCAACGCAGGTGCCAGACGCTCAAGAAGGCGCTGTCCTGCCTCTGTCGGGAATACGCTCCTCGTCGTTCGGTTGAGGAGCCGGATACCCAGAGCCTCTTCCAGAGCATTCATCGTTTGGCTTAAGGCCGATGACGAGACCCCTCGCTCGAGTGCTGCTGCGCGGAAACCGCCACACCGCACGATCGCCACGAATACATCGAAGCTGTCCAGCCGAATAGGGTCCATTGAGAAGTTTTTCTAATCAAGGCGATAAACTTAACGCAGCTTATCAGATCAATCGGCCCATGTCATCGTTAGCGCCGAGCTTAATGTCGCGCCCGATCTGCTTCCTTTGCCGGGCACTTCGACCCGTGCAAGTCAATGAGCGAAAGAGTGCCCAACGCAGAAGGGAAGACCGATGGATGCCTTCACTCTCAACCGACGTACCATCATGCTGTCTGCTGTTGCAGGCGCATCAAGCATGTTCCTCCCGAGCTTGGGTGACTCTGGCAGCGCCAACGCCGAGGCCACGTCCCCGGTGACCAGGAATGCTGGTCACTACCGTTTCCGCGTCGGGGAAATCAGCGCGACTGTCTTGAGCGATGGTGTGATTGGTGGCCTGCCCCGCGTCTATGCAAGCAACGCACCGGAAGCCGAGCTTCAGGAGGTCCTGCGACAAGCATTTCTGCCGACCGACCACATGACGCTCAATCTCAACACGCTGCTGATCGAAACAGGTGGTCGACGGATTCTAATCGAGGCTGGCGCGGGCAAGACCATGGGCCCAAATGGCGGCCGCATCTTCGATAACCTGGCGGCAATCGGTCTCGATCCTGCCGACATCGACGCGATCGTCATCTCCCACGCCCATCCCGACCATGTCGGCAATCTAAGAAGCGTCGACGGCGGCAGGGCCTTCCCCCGCGCCACCGTCTTCGTGCCAAAGGCGGACTGGGATTTCTTCGTCCGCAGCGATCCAGATCTCTCCTACATGCCGGTGCCTGAGGAATTCCGCCTGCGCTTCGCGGCGAACATCAAGAACAGCCTCGAACCGGTCATGAACCATGTCGAGCTCTATGAAGCCGGCGCCGAGATCGTACCGGGCCTCACGACGATCGTCGCCTCCGGCCACACGCCGGGCATGGCGACCTTCCTCGTCCACTTCGGAAACGACCAGTTGCTCCTAACGGCCGACCTCGCCTACCACCCCGTCGTTAACGTCGATCGTCCCTGGCTTCCCGGTCCCGACCGCGACAAGGAAACCGCGCTCGCCTCGCGCCGGCGCATCTTCGACAGGGCGGCAGCCGACCGCATTCCGGTGCTCGGCTTTCACTTCCCGTTTCCCGGCCTCGGCCGGATGCTGAAGACCGATGGCGGCTACGCCTGGGTTCCCGCCAGCTGGCAGTTTTGAAGTCAACAACAATCGAACAGGAAACCTCTCATGGACCAGTCAAAGATCAATCGTCGCGGTTTTCTCGGAACGGTGGGCGCGGCAGCGACCGGGCTAGCGCTTGCCCAGACCACAGCCACCGCGCAGCCCCAGGATACCACTGCGGCTTCGGCCTCCCCTGTTTCGAACCCGGAGGTGCTGACACGCACATTGCCCCGCACCGGTGAACGGGTGACCACGCTCGGCCTCGGCACCTTCCTCACCTTCGACCTGAAGCCCGGCGATCGTCGCGACGCTCTCCGTCAGGTCTTCGAACGCTACGTCGCCGCCGGCGGCCGCGTGGTTGATACCTCGCCGCTCTACGGCTCGGCGGAGGTCAGCGTCGGCCAGTTCATGGGCGAGTTCGAAGGCTCGGAGGAGATGTTCCTCGCCAACAAGGTCTGGGCCACGGGCGAATATCTCGGGGACGAAAGCCATGCTGGGGAAAGTTTTAGGCAGTCGCGGATGCGCACCTGGCGCGACACGATCAATCTCATGCAGTGCCACAGCATCACCAATGCGCCGGTTATCATTCCGCTGATGAAGGCCTGGAAGCAGGATGGCCTTATCCGCCACGTCGGCGTGACCCATCATGAATCGGCCGCCCAGGACCAACTGCTGGCGATCGTCGAACGCGACGACGTCGATTTCATCCAGACCAACTACTCGATCTTCAACCGCGATGCCGAACGTCGCCTGCTTCCGGCCGCCGCCGACAAGGGCGTCGGCGTGCTGATCAATCTGCCGCTTGAGAAGGCTCGCCTGATGAAGGTGGTCGAGGGACAGCCGCTTCCCGGTTTCGCAGAGGAATTCGGCGCGATGAGCTGGGCCCAGTTCTTCTTGAAATGGGTCATGGCCCATCCGGCTGTGACAAGCGTGCTGTGCGGTACGTCGAACCCCGACCATATAAGCGACAATGTCCAGGCGATGACCGGCCCGCTGCCCGACGAGCGCATGCGCGCCCGCATGGTCGCGCACATGGAAACCATCCCCGGCTTCGGCTCCATCGGCACGATGCCGTGGTATCCCGACAAGGCGAACATGTATCACGGCCTGATCCGTGAGGCCCAGGCCAACGCCGCGAAACGGCTTCAGTAAAACGACCCCGACCTCACCCCGACAACGCTCTCGGCAACCGGGAGATAGACCTTGCCCTCGACCCGACGCTCTCTTCTGACGGCCTTTCTGACGCTGCCTCTCATTGATGCCGCCAGGATGAGGGCGTTCGCGCAGGCCGCCCCCGAACTGCCGCTGACGGCATCATGCGACGATGGAGACGATCTCACCCTCGAGCGGGAGGCCGGCCCGTTCTTCCGTCCGAACTCGCGGCTCGAACACGATCTTTATCCCGAGGCGCCCGGTGGCGAACGAATTACGGTCGCCGGGTTCGTGTTCGACAATCGCTGCCGGCCACTCGCCGGCAGCCTCGTCGAGATCTGGCATGCGGACGAAAACGGCGACTACGACAGCGTGGGGTTCCGGCTGCGAGGTCATCAGTTCGCCGACGCGCAGGGGCGGTGGTGGTTTAACACCATCGTGCCGGCCCTCTATCCCGGCCGTACCCGCCATTTCCACTTCAAGGTCCAGCGTCCCGGCGGCCGCGTCCTCACCACCCAGCTCTATTTTCCCGAAGAGCCGAAGAACGCGGGAGACTGGTTGTTTCACGAAACCTTGCTACTCGACATGAAACAAACCGGCGACGGGCGGTTTGGACGGTTCGATTTCGTAGTCTAACGGAGGGATGGCCGTCAATGACGGGAAAGCTCTGTTACCCGTGCGCTTTTTTGCATTGCGTTTATTTCCACAAACTCAATGATCGATGCAAGCCGCTGAGGAAAAAGTAGCGGATACGTCCAGCTGGCGTCATGCTGGATGCTTCAGGAACTCTTCACTTACTTTGGGCTCCGGCTCATTACCAAGCCAGATATCATCAGGCTTTTGGTTTAGCACAACGCCATTGCTCTCCATCGACCACAGGGCGTCTGCAAGCTTCGAACCATATGCAGAAGTAAGGGGGACGGTGGGGAGATTTCCACCTGTTTCGGTGGCGTTCCAGCATTGGCAGCAAGCGTCGCTGTCGGCCGGATTGCCTTGACGCTGTGTCGACACAGGTCTCGCGCCACCAATCCAACCAGATCACGGTGCTCGTCCAGCCAGTCCGACATCGCCTTCAGCTCGCAGCCGATCTCGTGCGAAGCGAAAAGATCGAATATGCTGCCTTGGACGGTGCGTTCTTGGCGCATTGTCGGCTCCGGCGGTGGCAGGACTTCGAATCAGTGGCATGATCCAGGATACCCGAAACTGCCGGGGCCTTGCCCGCGAAAGTTCGATTGATCAAACGGAATCAAAGACTTGTTGTTTATGGATGGAAACTAGACTAGCACGTGGATTATCGGACGCAGGTGGCGATCCCTAGTGAGGTTGGCGAACCAAGGCTTGCAAGTGTTCGAGCGCGGGAGGTTTCATTCCAAGCACGCGCTGTAATTTCTCCAGTGCGCGCTCCCGCAGCTCCTTGAAGGAGATGTCGCCGTAGTATCGAACGCCCAGGGTCACCTTCATGACGTATTCGCAGTCAATGTCAGGATCCTTATAGGCGAGGCTGCGCATCCCGATTGATCCGCCCAAGGCCGTTCAATCTTTCGAGAGGCGGCACTTCCAATACTACTTGAGAACTATCACGACCTCACTCGGAGTGGCCTCCGCGTGGCAAGGGGCAGTTTAGTGTTTCCGGCAAGTTGGTCGGGTGCAGGCATGTATTCGGCCTCTGATTGCGGCTTGTTCATGCCGCTGGCCCTGATGTAGTCCGCTGATCGGATCCCGGGTCTGGTCTCCTTCAGCCTGGATTACGAGGCTGAACGGGCGCCGCGAGACCGTCTATCTCGGCAAGTACGGGCGTGACGGCATCTCTTTTGCGCGAGCGCGCGAGTTGTGTCTGGACGCCAAGCGCGCGGTCAGAGAGGGGCGCTCACCGGCAATTGAAAAACAGCGTGAGAAGCGCCGCCTGAAAGATCTATAGTTCGCTATCCTTTACGGCGAAAAGGTGCCCAATCCCGCCGATGAAGTCGGTCCGGCTTCGATTGCTGCATTCCGGGCCCGTGACCGCGCGCTTTCACCGACAGAGATCCGCATCATGCTCAAGCTTCTCGAGCGAGTGCCGACCTTGCCGACCATTCGCCTTGGCATGAAGCTGTTCCTGCTAACGATGGTTCGCAAGAGCGAGCTGCAAGATGCCGTGTGGGACGAGGTGGATTTCGAGAACGCTGTTTGGAGCATCCCGAAAGAGCGGATGAAGCGCTCCAAGCCGCACAATGTGTATCGATCCCAACAGGCGCTCGAGATCATGATCGCGCTCAAGACCTGTGCCGGCAATTCGCGGTATCTGCTGCCCTCGCGTTACGATGCGGATGCGCCCATGTCGCGGGCGACGTTCAACCGCATCACCTACGCGGTGGTCGATCTGGCGCAGAAGGAGGGGCTGCCACTGGAGCCGTTTACAGTCCACGACTTACGACGGACCGGCTCAACGTTGCTGAATGAACTCGGCTTCAACAGCGACTGGATCGAGAAATGCCTTGCCACGAGGACGGGCGATCTTCGCGCGGCGTCTACAACAAGGCTGAAACGAGGTTCAGCGCCGCCATATGCTCCAGGAATGGTCGGACGTCGTTGACGCGTGGGTGGAAGGCCGCAAGCGGCCGATCACCCTGCTCCCCCCGACCATGCCTATGCTTGAGCCCGACCCTGCCCTTTGACCGGCCGGAACTTCCGCTGGGTGACGTCGGGGTGTTTGGCGCGCGGGATTGGCCGCGTGCGCCGGCTTTCGAGCCACGCCTCGACCTCGGCAAGATCCCAGACGACGCATCTGGGTGAAAGGCC
>Ga0228710_1008390_pt1 | contig 14829 bp, 7 predicted proteins | sample MedpolnodulmetaG_FD_177995 | JGI IMG/M metagenome (GOLD analysis project Ga0228710, IMG submission 177995) | Root nodule microbial communities from Medicago polymorpha collected in Santa Monica, California, United States - pink nodules | ecosystem: Host-associated > Plants > Roots > Nodule...
AAATAAATAAGCTTTTATTTTAATTTATAAACTCTCACTAACGAAAATTGTATCTTCATAAACGGGTTTTTCATAAACTACTTTAAAAACTTATAAATAATACATAAAAACTTATTTATTTGCATAAGCTGTTTTATATAAGCTCTAAAATAAGCTAATCCAAACGGGTCCTTAGTCAAAGTGCCCGTGTTTCATGTGGGTCCTTTACCACCGTACCTTTTCTATATGCTGGTCTTGCTCACGTGGCAAGCACGAGTTTGACTCCCTTATAAACACTCAGGCTGTTATGTGTTTTCCACACAATCCTAGTATGCCGACATTAAATTATTATGACGATACACGAACAAACATCTTAACAAACGAAAACTACTAATACTATATATATATATATACACACACACTACAAAACTGTCATTTCATAATCACTATCAATAAGTTTACAAAAGAACAATTTTGACCGATAACGGCCATTTAAAATTTAAGATATGTATTTGCGAATTCAGAAAATTATGGGCTATTTTAAAACCAATCTATTGAGAATCATTGTCAGAGATATTTTGTTGGTCAAAAGTTTAGGAAGAAGTGTTTCTTTCATATGATCTTATGATTGTTACCTTGTCATTTTTCAAACCAAACTCTATTTATGCAAAAGTATTCCTCCTCTTGGCTATCCAGCTACTTCTATTACATTCTATGCATGTTTACTATGATTTTGCTAAAGTTGAAGCTCTAAAGTGTAGTTTTTATAAATAAAAAAAAATCCTGATAGCTCGCCTTGATTATTTCAACTCACTATTGATCCAAAACATACAATTTCTCACTCAACCATTGTCACCAAAACATGCACTCTGACACTCAACCGTTGTCACCACTCTGACACTCAACCGTTGTCACCAAACACCCTCCGTTACCATATACTTCTATTACCTTAAAAAGTATCAGCATAATTATTGTTTTCCCATTTCTAAATAGAGTAATGATATTTAAACAACTTTTGAAACAACTTTGTTGTTCTCCTCATTGGTCAAAACCAATAGAGAGAGATAAAGGAAGAGAGAGAATAAGAAGACATTGTGAGTATGAGAGAGAAAGGTGTACAAAAATGGTTGTACAAATATCATTTCTCTTCTAAATATATTGAAATTAATACAATCAAATAGAAAATAGTAAAATAAAACAAAACTATATTCAAACATGTCCTGCTTTGAATGTTTGACTTATAAATGTTTACGAATTAATCCAATGTCCACAATGTTGTGAACATGCTTCTCGAATAAGATTATCTCCGATGGGCGAGAGATGTAAATTTACCGAATAAGAGTATACTCATGCACAAAGTAGCGTTATAACTAATAATCACAAAAAAAAAATATGAATACTTCATATCATTGCTGATTTTCAATCTATAAAAACATAATCACAAATCATGATATCAAATCTTGAAACTTCATAGCAACAAATTTCCCCTTTAGAGACGAATGTGGAGATCACTATATAGAAAGACCTTTCTCCATCCACTCACTCCAACAAGATTTTACAAGAAATAAAATCAACAAATCGATTTAATGTTTAGTATACCTTACTTCTAGTATACCCAAAATCTGATCTCACCTCTTCATTGTAAAAATATTTTATCCCTCTTATATAACATATATGGTCTACTCATTGGTCATAACAAGCCGGCCTCAAAGAGATTCCTTCGTCTCAAAGTCTCATCAACAAGCTTGAATGTCTTCTTCACAACCTTCTGATCAAGTGCAGTGGTCCTATATATCTTAAACACGCGGTCTACGCTATCCGGAGCAGTGTTCTGGAAATATGATTCCTCAAATTTTTTCTTCACAAACCTGAAAGAAAAGAGTTTGTCCATGTTAATTCTTCGGTGCGCTGGACTGCTGGTTATGAAAATCTAATTCCTATGAACTTATAGTGGTACCACTTTCAAGGTAGGTAAGAAATCATGACCTAATTTATCATTGTCTAGTATGAATTAACTTCTAACTATATGAGCTTCTCGAGAGACTCTAGATCTAAAAACTATATGAGCTTCTCAGTTAAAATAAGTTATTGGTTTTTCACTAATAAAAAAGTAAGTACTAGTTTACAAATGCTTAGGAAGAAGTTAGATGAGAGAGTTATTGAAAAATTTCAAATGCAGAAGTTAATTTCTATTTATATAATATGCTATTCTAAAGAACTCGTAATTATTACAAGAATCTTTTATTTTATTTTTGTGAAAAGTTGATCCAAGCTTCAACGTGAGTATGGGGCAGTTCATATGGACTTATTTAAGTTTATCTGCTAGTATAAGCACTTCTGAGACTGTTTCGGATGAAAATAGCTTGTGACATGGCAATGAGCTGTTTTCAATTAATTTCCATAAACTATTCAGAATAGCTAATGAAACAGCTTATAGCTTACATGAAAACTATTTGACTTCATTTCATCATTTGTTATAGAAATAACTTATTCATTAACATTTATATGATAAGCGCTTATGCTATAAGTGCTAAATTAAGTTGTTTATCGGAACAGGGCGTGAGTCTTCAATGGCTCGTGCTATAAATAAGTTACTTACTCGTATGCATGTTCAATCTCTTGTTTCCCGGTTGACACTGGCTGGTAGTCTTTGAACCACTCACATACATTAAGTGGGACCTGCACAATACAAAACATTAGACTAAAACAAAAATAGCCTCCACCATTGACAAAGTGTATGAGGTTAGGCTGGTTCTTACATCCAGGATCTTCTTCTCAAATATGTCAAACTTGTTCAAAAATAGCATGAAGGATGTTTTCTGTGTAGAAAAGAAAGACATGAGATAGGCCGCCAAAACCTGAACTATTAGTGAAGAATGAAGCTGTCGACAAGTATCATATAAAGGAAACAAGAAAAAATGAAATAGGAAATTTTCCATATAACTGTATCAGATGTTAAAGTGAAGAAAAGGAAACCTCAAAACATTGTTGCTTCAGGACCCACTCAAAAAGTTCTTTTGTCTCCATCATTCTGTTCTTGTTTTCATCCTCAAAAAGTGTTTGATCATACCTGGAAGGCAAGTGAGATGTCAACAAATTCTCCAGCTTTGCACATTTTGTAATTAAATGATATCCTTGCCAATGATATCGAAGGGATACACAATAATTTGTTCCCTCACTAGCATGAAATATTTTGAGCACTAACGTTTTAATTAGTGACCAAAAGAAAAACTTCATCTGGATTCTTTAACCTTTTGATTTGTTGCGCAATTAAATCAAAACAGATGCACATTTAAGAACGCAATATATGTTTTTGAGATTTGTTAAATTCATATTAAAATAGAGTCAAAAGGTGGACCATACTCGCTAATTGCAACACAGAATATTACAGCTGAAACTCCTTCAAACAGATGGATCCATTTCCTCCTCTCATTTCTCTGGCCACCAACATCAAACAGTCTATAGACTTCACCACTTTTCTTGTTTTCTCCAACAGGGCTGTCAAAATAACAGACATAACAATTATGTGGTTGTGCAAGGGGACAGTATAATCATAGAGTAACAAGATCACACCAAGCTTCAAATAATGAAGGTGGCTAGACTCACTTGAGTAATGTAGAAAATGATTCTAATATATTTCAAAGTTGTAGATAGGATACAAACACTAATTCATTTAAATAGACTATTATAAATCTAATGGGCCTGACTAATGACCTAAATACAGTTCTTACAAATAATTACGAAAATACATTTTTTATAACAAGAGTGACACGGGATGTAAGGTTGGTTTGGTGGCTGGGGTGGAGGAGTTAAGAAGTGAAGCGATAAAAGGTCAAAGGTTCAATCACCACGGACATCATAATAATACTAACAATTACAACATCTGTCGTTTCAACAAAAAAAATACAAGAATAACATACACAATAAGACCGATATGCCTTGTCCTTCCTACCAGAATTTATGGAAATGATCATTTGACAAATATATAAAATAATGAAGAAAAAACTTAAAATGTTACTAATCGTAATAATCTTTTAACACTAAGATAAAACTTAATATGTTTTATCTCGTTAAGACTAAGAAAACCGGCCCAAATCTTGCCAAAGAATTCAGGAAACTAACACTCACCTGAATCATAAACTTCAAATTCAGTACATATCCAGCAACCTTAATCATAAACACACGACAAAAAGCCAGACAAAAGACAAAAGAAGAAACAATGACACATAGAGGAAGCTTTCAACAAGAAGAGACAATAAACTAAACAAGATAGCAAATCATGATCCTTTGAAACACAGCATAGAGAAGAAGGAACACTGGACCATTCCTTTATTGTGAAACTTGAAATTCGCAAGTCGGCAGGTCAACTTCTAGAATCATGTATTTAGAATTCAATGTGGGATACATATCAAGTTAACTCGTTGTAAAACTCCTTTTTGGTCAGACAACACCAGTGTTTAAAGGGTTTACTACACACAACATACTGTTTAAAGAAAGTGAATAAATGACAGGAAACTAAGTAATACCAAAGGCCAAAGGGCCATTTTTTCCGAGGAATAAGCATATCAAGAAGAGATCAAAATGGCGACAGGAATAACCGAATAAGCGTTTCTCTGAGTAATTTCAGTATGACAGCTAAAGATGATCGACATGTTTACCTGAACTGAATCTCTACAACACCAGTGGTACGAACTCTTGCAAGCAACACATCCTCCTGAAATAACAGAGTGACAGGTTTAGTAGATTCATGACAATCATTTCAAATTGTATGAATATATGACTACGGAATGAAATTAAAAATTTAGTGAACTTTCAAGAAATGTTCTGTATTTAGTAAGCTTTCCCTCTAATACTCTTATTCCTATTTCTATCTTGTCTTATGAATACATTCATCTATCATAATTCTCATCTTTCCAACATTGTGCTTAATTTAAAATGAATGTAAAAAACAATAGTATGCTAAATCTTGGATACCTTTGTTGGAACATAATTAGCATCAGACAGCCTCTGCAAATTTTCCATGAAATAATGGGTACAATCTGGAACTTGGAGCTCATTACCACGGGCATATGTTTCCTACAGAAAGTATAACATGCAGTTTATACTAGACATTAACTGATACCGAAAAACAACGAAGGAATAAGCAGCACAGCGAAAGTAGTAAAAGCAATCAAAGCATGACATTTAGCTACCTGAATTGCAGCATCCTTCCACAGACTCTCTATTTCTTGTGCAAGTTCCTTAGTGAGACGGGGGTAATCAAGCCTGCCTCCAATTTCTGATAACTTTTCGCCAATGTCCTGTCAGGAAAATTAAGAGTGTGTGTTTTGAATTAAGAATAAAGTTCTTAAAAGTTTGACAAAAAGCAACAGATTCCACACAAAACAAACAAACAAAAAACCTATATACAATTGGTTGCTCTACAGTTCTTTATAATAAATAGTTTTAACAGAGACAGTAGCATTGACCTACCTTATTTTCACTGGATATAACATACTTCGAAAAATCAACATCATTCTGAGAAAACTCTTTCGATCCGTCATGAAGTAACTGTAGAAACAAGTCAAGTACATAATAAGGATGACAGTTTACAAAATCAGCTCAACCAAAACACAATTCACAGAAAACTGTAACTACAAACAGTGGACACTGCAAACACTTCATTTTTAAGAGAAAAAATAATCAACACACCCTTTCCAAGTATTGCGTACTTTTATTGTCTGATAGACATTAGCATGAATGACTGGTAGGTAGCTTTTTAGCTCTGCCTCATCAAAGCCAGTTTGAAATAAAAGTTTTATCTGCATGTTACAGACAAACAAATATCAAGAATCAAGTACACACACAATACCAAGATATGGAGAAAATGCATTTTCTTACCTGCTTAAATATAGTGGACTTCCCGGACTCTCCAGCTCCTAAAGAAAGGGATCGTTGATAAGTTTAAATAAGTGCACCATAAAAATAATAAAAGCAAGCAAGTATCAAAATGAAATATTATTGCATAAATGATTCAATCAAATGAGTATGCAAATATTCGCAGGAAAATGATAGATGACTTAAAAGAAGTCATTACGATAAATAAAGAAAATCTAATATCCTGTTTGATCAGTTATTCCAAATCCTAAAAATATGAGCATACAAATAGTTTCTTCAATCATCAATACTAAAAATCTTTCAGCTGTAAATTTTATTTGAAAAATTGGAGGCAGCAGTGATCAACTCATGAGTCAAGGTCAGAAGCTTGATACCATATCAATAACCAACTATCCCAAAAGCTCAGGCTACTAGATGAAAGCTCGCAAATGGTTTTATATCAAAAATACATATGGAAATCAAGTAACCCTCAATCGGAAGTTGAATACACTTTTTCTATAGTATAGTAAAACACCTTATGCTGCAAAGATGACAGTTTTCTCCAACTGGGAGACAAAAAAAATAACGAGAGCATTGTGTGTTTGGAAACAATTCATTTCCTGCACAAACTACTTATGAACTCTCGGTATCCGGGTTGGGACTAGCTTGCAAGGTGAGGAATGTTTCCCACTTATATAATACATTGCAGGTCATTTCTTATCTAATGTGGAGCTCTCATCACACACCCGTCATGTCCAAAACTGGACATCCAGAGTGTGACCCAAACAACCCGAAAGCAGGTGGTCCAATGGATCTTGGATAGGCTCTGATACACTTGGAATTCAGGTTATGCCTAATTCAATCCTACTAAACCGGTTTGTAAGACGAGGGATGCCTCTCACTTATAAACACATTTTCAGCTCATATATCATCTAATGTGAGACTCTCAGCATAAAAAGATAGACATTCCTTCAAAATCTGGCAAGTGTTATCATTTATACATTGTAGATTCCAAAATGGCAAAGTTCAACTTTATAATGTAAACGCGAACCATTAAGCATATAAGACTGAGATAAAAAGACAATTGTCCAATAAAATGTACCTAGCAGTAGAAGTTTCTGAATATGCTTTTCAGCCTTTGTTTCTAACTCTATTCTTCTTTCAATTTCTGCAGTCTGTAAATGCATGTAACCTTGATGAAATATAGCACTTGCGTATTATTAAGAACTTAAAAAGTATGTACTCAATTGAGTATAATTTACCTGTGCATTTTCTTCAGTGTTGGCATCATTATAACGACGACTTTTGCTACAGAGTAAGCCCATATTTTCTGCTACAAAACACAGCATAGAAGATGATTAGTCAAGCTCCAGCAGTAGTGTGTACATGCATTAGTGGGCATGATTTAACCTAATAAGGGAACTAGTATAGTGTCAGCAGCGCCAGAAAACAAAAAGAAACATCTGCCACTTTGGGTTTGAAGTCGGCGATTATTCTTTTTTTTTTTTAACTCGGTATCCGACCCAAAGACCTGACCAACTAATCCGGGGGACCAATCCCTCAGTCCACTAGGGGCCTGATTGAAGCCAAAGCAAAGCTCTGAACGGACTGGTCCAACACAAAAACTAAACTATATCATTTGAAGTTATGAATGTTAAATATCTCCAAACAAAAGGAAGAAAAACAAAGCCCTTTCAAATTATTCTAAAACCATAAGCATGCAAACTTAACAAAATAGTTAAAGAGAATAAATAATACACTCCAAATTGGAACCCCAAGTCCCCAACCAAATGCAAAATCACAAAAACAAAAAAAAATATTAAAAAAAAAGCCAACTATTATGCTAAATTGCTAACATCTCGATCTACATATGCAACTGCAAAATCAACCCCCAGCAAAAAAAAATTAAAATTAAGACAACCCAGATAAAATTTCTCAATAAAAGATGGATCTTGAAAGAGAAATTAAGAATGCAACATAAAAAAAGTAGGTTACCTGAGAAGGGTCTTGTTGTTAAACTAGATTTGAGTGATGAATTTGAGATGAAGCTAAAAAGCAAGTTCAGTTTTCTTCAGGAGTAACACAAGAAGCATTTAACAATAATAATAACATAAAAAAACAATAAAAGTTTGTTAATTTTAAGGTGATAATAATAAAAAATAAATTAAGATTAAGATACTAGTTTGGAGTTTTTGAATATAGTGTAGGTAATAATGAGTACAAAAAAAAAACATGTGTGGTGGTGGTTGTTGAAGCTGGTAAAAAATGAAAAAGAATGAGAAAAATGAGGGAATGAAAAAAATGGGGTTAAAGAAAAAGAGCGCCGAAAGGTGATTCTGGTAAGGCTTGTTCTTGTTCTTGTTTGGTTTTGGTCAAAGATTGGAAAAAGACAGGAACATACATACACACAGGTCAGCAGTGCTTTGCTGTGTGAATGACAACACTTTTCTATGTATGTGTCTTGTTGGAAGAACACACACACCACCACTTGTACTTTCTTTACACTTTTATTTTATTTTTTACTAAATTACATTAGGGCTTTTAATTATGAGGCTCGTAAATCGTAATAAGTTATTTAAGTTATTTTGGTTACTTTAAGTTTGTAAATGTTTTTAATTTAATTCTTCTATTAACTAAAACTATGATGTGGTAGAGTGATTAAATTGAAAACGTTTACAAACTTAAATGATTTATGGTGACCAAAATCACTTAAATGACTAATATGTTACAAACCTCAAATTTAAAGGACTTATGCATGATCAAAATAACTTAAATGAACAATCTATTATAAACTTCAAACTTAAAGGACCTTTAATATAATTTAACCTTATTTTTTTCTCCAACTCACACACGTAACCGTGAGATTCTCGAAGTTAAATTTAGATGTAGATATTTAGCTTAATAACATTGATATTGTCAATTAAACCTTGTTTTATGAGTGTGTTTCGTATTTTGCCTTCAACGAAATTTAAATTTTTGTGATGTTTGTATTTTTATCCAAAAATTTTTTTACATTTGTTATCTATATAAATAAATAAAAACCTACATGCTAGTCTTTAAAAAATAGCATGTGACTCTCATTACATTTCAAATACTCAAAGGAGGATCTCATCTTGTAGAATTATTGACAATAGTGTGATGATTGTCAGGCTAGCAAAATTGTAGAATTTGATCTAAAATGTGAGTTGTTCGATTTTAAAAGAAGAGTTAAATATATTTTTTATTTCTATAAATATATCAATTTTTCATTTTAGTCCATTTAAAATTTTCTTTCAACTTTTATTGTCTATAAAATTTTCAATCACTACATTTGGTTCCTATTTTTTTAGTAAATTTTTGTATTTTTTAATAAAATGTGTAAAATATTGTAAAAATATCTTTAAAAAAATTGAATTTTTTAACAAAACATAAATTAAATATGAATTTTTAACCACCAAAATATAAAAATTAATGCTTTGTTAAAAAATTATAATTTTTCTTGGGAGAGGTTCTTATAATATTATAAATTTTTCTGCAAAATTTTATTTAAAAATATGAATTTTACATATGAGTTTACTTTAAAGGAGGGACCAAAAATGAAGATGAAAAAATTTGAGATTAAAAGTTGAAGAAATTTTTTAAAAAGACTAAAATAAAAAGTTTTTATATTTATAGGAATCAAAAACGTTTAATTCATGTGATTCAAAATTACAGTAAATATAAAATAAAAAAAATAGATCAAACACTAACAAATGTTTTTTTTTATTACAAAAAACACTAGCGAATGTATTCAATAATCTAAGTTGTATTTGTTTGAATAAATATTTGAAGGCAACAAATATCGTATTTGATCTCTCAAGAATAAAATATTGTGTTTATTGTTTTGTTTTGTACTCAACTGATCCAATATACACTTTACGACCAAAGCATTCTGGATGCGGAGGGTTATTCAAAGTAAAAGATGCATGATCTTATTCTTCTATGTACTACAAGTCTTTGTCTTCTTCTTTTCTTTAACTCTCTTTCAAACCACATTTTTCTTTCTTGATTATTTAATGTTGAATTACTCTGCCCATATTTGACTCAATTATGGTGTTAAAAGCTTCCACTTTTGCAAATATGATTCTCCATCAATAGCTGAACAGATGTGGGAATATCACCAAATAATCTTTTTTTTTTTGACAGACACCCACCAAATAATCATAATCCATAAAAACGACAATTTATACGGGTCAGATTATCGAGAAATATTTGGTCGTATATATATATATATATATATATATATATATATATATATATATATATATATATATATATACTCTCTCCGGTCTCAAATATAAAAAATATTCTTTTTTTAGATTCATTGAGTAATTAATGTATCTGTTTTATAATGTAGACCAGATACATTAATTACTCAATGAACCTAAAAAATGAATATTTTCTTATATTTGAAATCGGAGGAAGTAGATATATATTTTTTTTTTAAGTAAGGTATTACTTTTGACACATTTTTGTATACTTGATATAAAAATGTTGTAACCAAAAAAATATTGATATAAAAATGGTATTATATAATTTATCTATCGAAGTTTGATTAGATTTTTGGTCTCCTGTTAGCAAAAAATAAAAAGAGTTTTGGTCTCCAACTTTTATTTTGATCTTTTGTATATTAATTAAAAAAAACGGTCCTATACGATACAGTCATTGTTTTAAGAAGTTAAAATGAAATATATTACCACACAAAAAAAAGTTTTGCTTAGCACAAGGTGTGCTAAGGTAAAATTCATAAGTTTAATTTAATGATACAACAAAAATTTAAACATGAGACCAAAAAAAAAATTAAACATGAGAACGAACGAGAGCAAAAACTCATCGTCTGAGCAAAGTAAAGGGCTAGACCACTGGTGTCGATACCCAAAAGTAAAAGTAACATTTTTTGCTTTTAACCACCAATAGGATATACGCTTAATCTTGTCTAAAATATGGTGGACTGAGTCTTCCTTGTCCTTAAATAATCTATTATTTATCTCTTTCCAAATTGCCCAAATCACTGTGAACAAAACCGGTTGCATAAACGGACGCCATAATTTAGAATTGTTTGTTGATTGACCAAACTGAATGAAATGGTCTGAAACAAGAAACGAATCCACGGAAGAGAAACTGATCCATTGACGAACAAAATACCATAAAGTGTCGAAGAAAGAAAAACCAAAAAACAAATGATATGTTGATTCAGTTACACCACAGCCAATCACATAAAGATGTGAATCATGATGGATAATACCTCTGATGAACAAGTTATCCTTAGTAGGAAGCATATTTCAAAGAGGACGTCAAACAAACAAGGACATATTTAAAGAAACAGCCTTGCAATCGTTATTTCGATCTCATTCATCACAAAATATAAATGTTACATTATTTCGATCTTCTCCATCAAACTCTAACTTAATACAGATAAAATAATGAACAGGTCTTCCTGAATCATAAGACTATGATCACATATTTTAGGTGCACTCATAAAAAAATAAAATGTAAAATTAATTTTGTTTTTAAAATAATCAAAAGAATAAAAAATAGAACTAATATTTTGTGAGTATACAGAAGAGATTTATATTTTTTTTTACACCAAAAAAAGAGATTTATATTTTTTTTATAGAAAAAAAATTAATTTTTGGTTAATGTAGAGTTTACCACTACTATTATGTTTGGTTAATGCTCTATTTATACAAATACAAATATTATACAACCATTCCTTAAAAAAAACAATATACAACCATATTATATAGTTCCCCTAAAAAAAGTATGAGAAATGATATTTGTACAACCACTTTTTGATAATTTTTGTGACAACTTCTATTGCTTTGATTTTTGTGTTAATACTTTTTTCATTTATAAAATTTTGATTGTCTTAAAAATTGTCACATAATTAGTTGTTCAAATAACACAACTAAAAAAAGCATACGATCATATTATACAGGGGGACCAATATACTTGCAAACAATAAACCAAAACAACAAAATGACAGATGGACTTGGCATAAGTAAATGTGTATGGTTCTTCTCGTCCCTAACGAGTGAAATGGCAACCTGATTAATACAAATTTGAAAAGAAAAAAACTATGAAAAACAAATATAGATATTTCAAAACTCAACTTATATTTATTTTATTTTATTTTATTTTTGTTGAATTGACATTGATCACATCTCACTCATAAGAAAAATGACGACTACAAGTTTCTACTTCTGAAGGGTGAAATCGATTGTTGTTGATATTTAAATAATTTAAAATGGTTTTATACATGGTCATTTGATCATTTTTCTTCATATTTTTTTCACTAAAACATAAACTATATTCATTCAAACAAATAAAGTTCATTAATATAGCAAAAATTCAATTTTGCTAAAAACAAAATGATTAATTTACAAATAAACTCACAACATATTGGTTAATAACATAAAACGACAAAATGCATAAACCTACATATATGTTTATATTCAAATGTTCGAAATAGTGATATTTCTAAATTTGTAACGTCGATGACGTCAAGACCATTGATTAAATGTGCACTGCATCAAATCTAATCTTTCAACTTGAATCAAATGAATTGGATGTTGATATTTTTAAAGATGGCATAACTTCTTTTTTTTTTTTTTTTTAAAAAAGGGATGGTTTAACCATGTTAACCCATAAGGGAGGTGTATGTTTTTTCCTACCTAGAGAAGATGTGAGCATCTTCTAATAAAATTTCAAGAGAGAAATGTAATTTTCTCTTTTTGTTGAAATCCTTATTTATTAATTTTGTTAAGTCTGCAGCAACTTAACCTAATAATTTCCCTCTGTTGTTGTACACTTGTTTAAGACGTTTACAAACAGAATACCCTAATTTTTATGCAAACTCGGCTACCCTAATTTCCATGCAAACTCGGTTATAAATAGCAAACCCTAAATTGTGTTCCTTATTTATTAATTTTGTTAGGTCTGCAGCAACTTAACCTAATAATTCCCCTCTAAAATGTTGCATTAGGTTAGCAACAATTTAACCTAACAAATCCCTTACTCTTTAATCTTATTAAGTTTGCAACAACTAAACCTAGAAAATTCCCTCCAAATGATCTGTATTAATTGCTAATGTTAACCCTAACTAGAATTTTGACCCGTGCGACGGGTCGAATTTAATTATATATATATATATATATATGTGTGTGTGTGTGTGTGTGTGTGAATAAAGTATATCATATGGAAACTTAGATGTTAAAGTCGTATAATATAATTTTATTAAAATTGACATATTTTATTATAAATTACAAAATACTTCTATATAGACCACATTTAAAGTTATAGTAGTATTTTTACCTTATTCACCAATTATCAATATCTTCAATCATTCTCTTGAATAAACTCTTAAAATTGCAACATATGATTGATCATAGAGAAACACAGACTTTGGTGTATATATATATATATATATATATATATATATATATATTTCACTTTTAGGTGTGTTTAAAAGGTTTGTCTAGGATAGACTTTCTAAACAATGGTCTAATTGTGAATTTTTATTCACTTTTAATAAAATAAAATTAATAATAATAAAAAGGAAGAAAAAATCGCACACTAACAATTGCTTGAAAGTTGGACTAAGAAAACACATAAAATGTCTTTTGTGCATAGCAACTCAAATGGAGCTTTACCAATTAGCCATAACACACCAGCCTAAGGTTTCTCACTCATAATACATCACCACTACACCCTTGACACAATAAAAAAACAATTAACTTTAATCTTTCAAGGAGGAGCCATCACACATTTTCCATGACAATAAGCCGAACACACCAAATCTGGATTAGTGAATCACCAAGATGTGTTATACCAATCTGGAAAAACAAATTAAACATGACAATAACAATGTTGCATTTCAATGTTGGATTGCACAGATATGCAACAGCGTCCCCATTATATTCACACCATGATACAAAATCACAACAGCAAGATACTCCAGGGTATAATTAGAAAAAACTTATGTATAACTTCACAATGCGTGTAGCTAGCTCGTGCAAATAGAAGGAGACAAATTAAGAATTGTGCAGCACATGAAATTATAAAGGCAACATATGCTCTACCAAAATGTTGGAAGATTAAGGCATAAAAAACCATATCTCCGGAGCTAGGAAGCATACAAAACAAACAAATAAGCATTAGAAAAAAAATGAAATAGAGAAGTAGATAGAGGACTGTTTGGAGATCTCCTCTCAACCCAATAGGTAGATTTACGCAAATACATTTTTTTCTTTCTATTTTAGACAACATTGTCAAACTAACACACCCTTCATATATAAACAAAAAAAAAATCACAAATATAACATTCTATTTACCTTATCACACTCTTGTTAAATAAAATCCACTTTTAATCTTTATTGCACATGCCATTCCAAGTGTTGTGCATGAATATATTTCATAAGAATCTATGTATAAACAATGGCTTAGTCATATTCTTCATGTGTTAACACTACCATTTGATCACATTCTTTTTGTAAATAAATTTCACTTCACATTGGCTTCAAGCATATAAGAGTCCTAGCCATAAAGACTAAAATTGTGTCCACTTTGAAAACATGAAGGAAAAAAAGACTAAAAACATTCAAAAGCAGTACTAATAGTTCCTAATTAAGTCAGAAAAGAATAAAGAAAAAAAAAATTATACAGGATAAAATATGTGTGAATCCCAAATTATGAGCATAGTGCAGGACAACGACACCAAAATAAGATAAATCTTACATCTAAGTTGAATCCAATTAAAAAGAAAGTATAAAATTTGATAAAGATGATACACCAGAAACTAATTAAATATCTAGATGTTAAACCAAACCCTTCAAATACCTTCCATGCCTTATGAATGGTTGACTAAAAGAGAGAAGCAAGTGGAGTGTCATGGCCAAAGGAAACTCGTTTTACGAGGGGGAAAAAAAGGAAGAATATGAAGATTTTTTTTTTTTTTTGAGAGAGGAAGAATAAGAA
>Ga0228710_1008392_pt1 | contig 14825 bp, 16 predicted proteins | sample MedpolnodulmetaG_FD_177995 | JGI IMG/M metagenome (GOLD analysis project Ga0228710, IMG submission 177995) | Root nodule microbial communities from Medicago polymorpha collected in Santa Monica, California, United States - pink nodules | ecosystem: Host-associated > Plants > Roots > Nodule...
AATAAAGACAATCATTATGATGTGATGGTTACACTTCTATCATAATGCTTCCTAAAGATAGTGGTGGTTACAATTCTATCATAATGCTTCCTAAAGATAGTGGCGGTTACAACACATTAATTTAACAGTATTCATCACCATGTACATAGTAGTTCAAACAAAAAATATTCATAATCGTAAACCCCTACACATTTACATACTTAAACGAGTTCCACGTGTACACATCATTCTTTTATAATTTTTTAATAACAGTACTTAATAAGCTCTCAATCACCAAAATGGAGACTCTCTAACAAAAAGTCTAAACGGGGGTCCATGATAACATGCAAAACACAACACTTTTTCAACTCGCTTTGTGTGTAGTTTAAGCGTAGATTCTCTTGTTTTTTGCCTATGTTATGCTGGTTATTTGGTTATGTTTCAGGTACACAGCAATAGAGGCCTCCATGCGCAGAAACGACGAAATTCGGCGAGAAAACGAAGAAATGAAGAAGTCCTGAATTATCAAGCTTCAGGGTGACGACCGTCACACTCTGTGACGGGTTGACCGTCACCCTTCAACACGACCCAGCCGTCACCAGGATTCCAGGTCGTCAGCACCCGTGACAGGCAGACCGTCACACCCTGTGACGCCTGTCACGGGTTCGGGAGAATCAGTCTCCCCCACGTTCAGCTTCAGTTTTTCCCATTTTCCCTCCCACTCTCTCCATCTGCAGTGCACGACCAGAACACGTTTAAATGGATGTTTGGCCTATAAATAGGTCCAAAGAGGAGAAGAAAAAGGGTTGGAAAAGTTTTAGAAAGCCTTAGACATACAGAAACAGTTTTTCTTTGTAATCTACATTGCTTTTTAGTGTCCATTTTTCTGTTTCAAACCTATTACCAAATACATTGTGGTTTTGCGATTTTAATTCAATTCAATAAACCTTACCTTTCCATTAAGTTGTTGTTTCCATGATGTTTTACTTCTCTGTTGTTGTGCTTACTGTTTGAATCGGATTCTAGCTCTACCTTTGTTCAACTGTTTGTAGCAGTGGAGTTATACTCAATTAAAGTGCCCATCTAATTGCAGGTTCTGTTTATATAGTTTCTAAAGATTTACCATGTTCTTTTGTTTTTCTGTTTCGATTGCAATGCATAAGATGAACAGTAGTTCATTTATTTATATTAGCATGTCTGAGTAGATTTTAGAAGTCTCCGGAATGTAGAAATTGTCGTACCAATGATATTCAGCTGAAATGTATGATTGAATTTTATAGCAGGAATTATTTTTATGCCTGATTATTCTGATTTTTAACGATGAATTTTTACAGTGAAAACTGAAAAAGCACGATATCTGTTCCGTATTGAAAGAACGAAACTTATATCTGTCTATGGAATAATCAGGAATTATTTTAGTAACTCAGCGAAAGCGTTTTCTTAAAATAATTTTGACATTCTTAATTTTCAAAAACGCTATTTTAAACGCTAAGTCATACACGCGAAAGCTGATGACTGTGAGTTTAAAATACAGATTCAGTATTGTGAAAGCATACTGATTTCTTTAAATTGAAATTATTCTAAAAATAACTTTTTAAACAAAAATTGATTATCTTGGAATTAAAGGAATTTTGACGTTATAAGACGTACACGCGAAAGCGGTCGAATAGATTATAAGCTCAGAATTCTATGTCGCGATCGTGAAAGCGAAGCGACCACTTTTTAATTTAATCCTTTACGTGCGAAAATATTTTCCTACTATAAAAATAAACGCTACTCAGCTGGTATCAACGGTCGACGTAAACTATGTTCCGGGCACTCGTTTATTAATTAGTTGATCAAACTTTTTCGTTTTCCTGGTTTTTTCACCAACATAATTGAGAATCGCCTTAGATAAACAACGTAACAATTAATTACGGTACTTGACATTGGTCTCTGTGGATTCGACAAACCTTTTATACTAAAACAGATTTTTCCGTACACTTGCGGACCTATCAGTCCACTTAACAATGAGGGTCTTAAGTGAAACTCTGTGTTTTAGAAGACCCAAAAAAAAATCTCCAATGGATGTACCTATTAGGTATCGGGTCTTAAATGGTGAAGATCTCCCAATGAGGATGGTCTTACTACCTTTGTTTGATCATAATATTTATAAGAAGAATTTGAGAGATTGTTTGGAGTTAATGAAAGAGATTTTAAAGTTATTACAATTAGAAAAACACACGCCTATACACATTTAAGTATTTACTACCTTTGTTTCTTTTTTATAATCATCTAAGATTAATGTTACACAAAGAATATAGATTCAATATTTTTCCATTTTGTTGAAATTAATATTCAAAAACGTTAATTGTTTTTATCATATTATATCGTGATTTTGTTTTGTTGTGTTCTGTTTACTTCTCACTACAACAAATGGTTATAATAGAAATAAGGGGAATTAGTCACTTTGGTCCTTGAATGAAAAAATGAATAGTCACTTTAGTCCATGAATGCAGTGAAATTGCAAAACAGTCTCTGAATGTAGACTCTGTTGGTCAATTTCAGGGACTAAAGTGACTAACGGAGTCTACATTTAGGGACTAAATTGACTAACAGATTTTGCATTCAGAAACTAAATTGACTAATAGAGTCTACATTCAGGGACTATTTTGCAATTTATCTGCATTCAGGGACTAAAGTGGCGACTTCTTTCCTATTCAAGGACTAAATTGACTAATCTCCCTAAAAATAAATTTCTCTATTGACATTGAAGGTGAGAAAAACACAGGGGGAGGTTGAATTGTGTTAGCTTTTTCTTCGTTTTCTCCTACTGAAGTCACTGATCAGAAGCAGATAGAGTTCAGCTTCTGAAGTGATGTTCAGGTTCTAAATGCAGCGGATAAAAACACACACACACAGAGAGAGAGAGAGAGAGAGAGAGAGAGAGAGAGAGAGAAAGAGAGAGAGAGAGAGAGAGAGAGAGAGAGAGAGGAAATACACAAAGCAATTATACAGGTTCCTTTCACAAACCGGAAGTAGTCTTGTCCCCCTTACACTTCTAAGGAGAGTTCACTAAGATGTAATATCTGATTACAATTGCTCACTGCTATTACTAGCAAGAGACTTCAAAACACTCAAGCACAACTGCAAGAGATTTCGTATGCTCCTGAACACAATCAAGAGACTTCCTATGCTCAAGCACACAAGCAAGAGACTTCTATTCAAACAGAATTACAAAGAAAAATGTTTGAGGTTGAACACTTGATATACAATCAATGGTGTTCACAATACAAATCAGATACATACTCTTAAGACTCTAGAATTTCTAAGATTTGAAAGTTGTTAAGAAATTATATGTGAACTTTTGATGCATAACAATTTTGACAGAGTTTTGGCACTTGTAAATTGTTGTTGAGTCTTTTTTCATTCTCTAAGTCTTCACTCCTTTATATAGAGGTGTGAAAGAGACGTTGTGAAATTGCCAGCACATCAAAAAGAGTCGTTTGAAGCTTTGATCAATCACCAATGATCTTTTGCCTGATTTGGTTATTGTCTTATGAAGGATCAATTTCAAATCCATTCCAAGTCTGGAGGAACATCGTCGCAGGCATAGCTGTTATTTTTGTCTTGTTGCAGAGACAAAACAGAGTAGTGGAGGTAGTGGTTGTAAACTTCGTACAATTGTCCTTTTTCAACGCTCTTTAAAGAACCAGCATCCAATGCCTTCAAATCCTTTTGAATTAGTCGTTGCTTCACTCTTTTGGTCTTCTGCAATGCTAGGCGTGATTAAATCATTTGAACAGCCTTTGAAACTTCAATTCTTTCAGCTTCTGATGATCTTCAGATACTCTAACGAAAAATTGTTTCTAGTGATGTTGCTTCTGATGAGGTGCTTCTGATAAACTTGCTTCTGATAATGACATCATCACTTCAGGAGCACTTGTCTTCAGAACCTCTTTTCTTCAGATGCTTTAAGCTTCCTTCTTGTTGATTCCATTGCTCTCTTTTGTTTCTTCAGAACCTTATAAGATACCAAAATTTTTGTCTATGGTCCTGTACACTTGAACAAATATTAGCATATTCAATTGACAATTTTTAATACCTTGCTATCATCAAAACTCTAAAGGGTAATGTTAAATACATTTTGTTCCAACAATCTCCTCCTTTTTGATGATGACAAACATTAGTATTTAAAATGTTCAATTGTTGTTAATCTAATTAGTAAGTTGACTTTAAGGGTATGAGGTTTGTAAGCTCCCCCTAAGTTCTATCCATGTTAATTAAATTCATCATTAAAAACGTAATAATACTCAAAATAATCTCACATTAAAAAAAACTAAGAGATGAGAAGAAGGTCTTATTAATTTAACTATTAAATTAATGGGGCTCAGAGCCTATAAATATTATACATCTACTCCCCCTTTTGTCATCAACAAAAAGATAAAATAAAGACAAAAAAGAGATGAGAGAAAAAAAATTGTGAGACAATAAAATAGACAATAATCGGTTCAGAAGTATAAAAGATAGTTAGAAGCACCAAAGCATTCAAGAACACAAAAAAATAAACAAGCTAAAGAGTGTGTGCAACTAAGGCTTGGCTTATTTTTGGAACGTATCCATCATTTCTCTGAGCATCCTGTTTGTGGTTTCTGATTGCTTCTTCATTTCTTCCTTAAACTCATTGTTGCTTCTAATAAGATTTTCTTCTCTGATTCTTGCTTTTGAACTTATGTTTGCCTTTTGTGTTCAGCAAGTGCCAACTTGTACTCTAGGAGTTCCTTCTTCAGCCTCTTGTTCTCCTTCTCTACTTCAGAATCACTCTTCAACTTCTCAAGAATAGGGGAATCTATTTGAACTTTCAGCTTGGTCAACCATTTAAGATCCAGATTCTCAGACTGAACACTTGAAGAGATGATACCAGATGCATCCAAGAACATTGGTGTGTTTGAAATATAAAGCTTGCTTCTTTCTTCACTTCTCTTGACTTCCACTTCCTGCATGCTCTTAATAACTTCTTTGAACCAGTCATGGAGAGAGTTCTTAGCATTGTTATGAGCATCAATACAAGACTTCTGAAATTCACTCATAACAAAGTCTACTCTTTCTCTCAATCTTCTCCATTCTTTGACATAGTCCTCTTCATGAACAAGATTGTTCCTGGCCTCCACTAACTTGTTCAGCTCCTTAAAAATACTTTCACATACATTTGTTAATATAATAGAATTTAGAATCAGGGTTGGTGGAGAGGAGGCATTGATAGGATCACAAGGTTGAAGGGCTTGGGTTGAGGATGAAGGTAGATCTGTGGCATTGTTTTTAGTAACAACTATTTGAATGGAAGGTTCAGATGGTTGATCATGTTGGGGTTGAGAAATAAATGTAGCTTTTGAAGGTGGAGCTACATTCAAAGGTTGCACAATAAGTGTAGGTTATTCTGAGGATGAATTCTCAGAAGCACTTAAAATATGAGAAGAAGCAATCTTGTTGGTGAGGTTTCTTAATTCAATACCAAGAGAGATATTAGAGTGTGTGGCATTAAGATGATATGGTTGATAAACAGGGTGAATGATGAGATCAGTGCAGGTATTTGAAGCCATTTGTAAGTTTGGTGCTTGTTGTTGGGGGCTTTCTAAAGTAACTTCATCAGAAGCTGCTTCAGAGGCTCTTTCTTGGTTGGGCTCAAATCCTGGTAATTCACCTGAATAGTGATTAGCCAGTTCATCCAAAACAGATTGCTCAGAAGTTTGGGTAGTTAGTATGGGATAAGATGATGATTCTTCAAGATTTGCAGACTCAGGCCCTGCTGGTTCACCTACAACCTCTGCATCAACAGGAATAGATTGAAGTGGTTCCATCACTGGAGGTTGAAAATGATGATTAGCAAGTAGTCTTGCACAAACATCCAGTCTCATTTGTGACATCTCACCTATTCTTTCAAGAATAGATGGATACATAGGCACATATCTATCATCATCAGGCTTTTTCTGGTTTTGGTAGATGGTGAGGGGAATAAATATTTTTGTAAGTTTGCATAGACTCTACTTAAGGGAATATTGTTTATGTCTGAAGAGGTTGATACTGAGGTTGAGTGAGAAGCTGAGGTTGAACTAGATTTTATTTCTATTACATTAGAGATGGTATGTGAATCAGTATTACCTCTTGTTGCTTCTGAAGCAGCAGTTTCTGAACAAGCAGCATCCTCCTTCTGAACTCCTTCAGCAGCATCCAACATTTCACCAGCCATTACCAACTGTTGAAGGTTCTCTGTAAGCTTAATTCCTATTTGAGCAGCTTCAACTGTTGATTCCTTCACCAAGTGATCAGTAGAAACACCAATCTCTTAAGCAAGCTCATTAGCCTTTTGCAGTGTTGCTTCTTCTGTAGCCCTTTTTCTTCTAACCTCTCTTGTCACAAGATCAGTTGCAGCTTCAATCTGATCTTTTTCTTCCATCACACAAGGTGATTCCTTCAGTTTCCTGACAACATGCTTCCTTTTCTTCTTAGGAATTGATGGTTGAGTAGGTAGAGTTTGTGAAGAGCCAACTGATTTGCCACTTATTGTCCTCTTGTTCAGTTGTTTCTACTTTAGGAGCAACTTTGTCTTTCTTGGCTTTCTTCTTTGGTTCAGAAGCTTCTTCAACATCATCAGCTTATGAAGTTGTCCTCTTCTTTGATTTCTTATTTCTTGCAACAGGAAGAGCACCTCCATACATTCTATATGGAATTTCATTAAGCTTGATGGTTTCTCCAGTTCTCTGATAGTGCTCAAGGACAAAGTTAACTCTAACATCAAGAGGATTTTCCTTGCAGATTGGAGGAAAATCATCCATTAAGTGGGATACAACAGATGATTCCTCTAAATCTGTGTCCAGTTTCTTGTAATCCTCTTTAATGATCAGCTTCATGTGTTTCAGAGTGCTACCATTGATAATCTTGCATGTTACTGTGCCAAGTTGTGCATCAGTAAAAGTTTGTAGCTTCTTGAGTGCTTTCAGAATTCCTCCTTGATGAAAGATTTCAGATAGAAGTCTTCCATATGGAACCCAGGTTCTCTTGCTGATTTGGCTTTCCTTCAACGTCTTTATCATGTGCTTGAAGATATACTTAGGAACATTAGCCTTCTCTTCAGTCATGACAAAGCGTAGAAATAATTTGTGATCTAATGAGAGTTGATCTCCACCACACCTTTTGGTATTAGATTTTCATTCTGAATCTTCAAAAGCAGCTTGTGTTCAATCCTCATATCATAGTACTTTCCCTTCTTGGTACTGTTGAACATGGTTTTGTTCACTAATTCATTCCATGGACTTTTCTTGTTGTTGTTCAGTCCCTCTTTGAAAGATCCTTTAGCAGTTCTTCTAATTGCTCTTGCAATGATTTCCTCAGAGATGGTAATGGGGATTCCCATAATGCTTGACCTTATCTCTGTACAGGTGAAGGGCTTCAAACCAAGTTCCTCTCTTGTTTTTCCTTTAAGAGTAGGGTCTATTGGAATCTTTTCTTGCTCTTCCATCTTAGCAGCATGACGATCATAAACTTCTGCCCTAACTCAAAAATGTGCAACCATATTTAAGTAGGATGGACCATTCAGCATGAAAAAGTAGTCATCCAGGTCCTGAGCTTGATAATAGTTCCTGAGCTCGCAACCATGATGAGCTAGAGACTTAAAATCCACTGGATTTTTCACTTGAATATTCAGATCTCATTCTTCCAAAGACATTGTTCTTCCTCTTATCTGATATGATTCACCAGTTGCTACTTGCATAGAAGTTCCTTGATTCAAACTTGAGGTTGCCATAGATACTGATGAAGTTTTAGGGTTCTAAGGTTTTGATTTTGAGAGGGATGAAGATTTCGCAGAGAAACAGTTTAAAAACAGAAAGTGTAATCTTCAGGAGCACATTTTCCTCAGAACCTCAGTAAAGAGCTTCTGATGGACTATAGCTTCTGAGCAACTTCATAACCTAAATTCCTATTCATGGGCAAGCAAATTTAATCAGACACAAAGTGCATGTTCAAATTTTTCTTTATAAAATCAAATCTTTCCACAGTTAAAGGCTTAGTAAATATATCAGCCCATTGATGTTCAGTATTAATGAATTGTATATCTAAAATTTCTTTTTGAACATAATCTCTAATAAAGTGGTGTTTGATTTCAATATGCTTGGCTCTTGAATGTAGAATTGGATTCTTTGACAAATAAATAGCAGCAGTATTATCACAATAAATGGGAATACTGTTAGCATTAATCTGATAGTCTTCCAACTGATGTTTCATCCAAAGTAGTTGTGTACAACAACTTGCAGTTGAGATGTATTCTGCTTCTGCTGTAGACATAGCAATAGTTTCTTGTCTTTTGCTAGCCCAGGAGATCAGATTCTCTCCCAGAAACTGGCAACTGCCACTGGTTGATTTCCTTTCAATCCTGTCACCAACATAGTCAGCATCACAAAATCCAACCAACTTATAATCTAAGGATTTCCTATAGAGGAGTCCAAGATTTGTTGTTCCTTTCAGATACCTGAAGATTCTCTTAACAGCAGTTAAATGATATTCTCTAGGATCTGACTGAAATCTTGCACACAAGCATACACTGAATAAAATATATGGCCTGGATGCAGTGAGGTATAACAGAGAACCAATCATACCTCTATACAGCTTCTGATCTACCTTTGATCCAATATCTTCTTTGCTTAAGGTGCAGGTTGGATGCATTGGAGTATTCATCACTTTACAATCTTCTAGCTTGAACTTCTTCAGAAGCTCCTTTGTATACTTTGTTTGATGAACATATACCCCATCTTTGCCTTGCTTGATTTGAATTCCAAGAAAAAACTTTAATTCTCCCATCATGCTCATTTCAAATTCATCCTGCATTAACTTAGAGAATTCCTTGCAAAGAGATGCATTAGTAGAACCAAATATTATATCATCAACATATATCTGCACAACAAGAATGTCTTTCTCAAGAGTCCTTCTGAAGAGTGTTGTGTCAACCTGTCCTCTTTTAAAATCATTTTTAACCAAGAAATTACTTAGTTTGTCATACCAAGCTCTAGGAGCTTGTTTAAAACCGTATAGTGATTTCTTAAGTTTATAAACATGGTCAGGATGCTTAAGATCCTCAAAACCAGGAGGTTGTTTGACAAACACTTCTTCTGATATCAATCCATTGAGAAATGCACTCTTTGCATCCATTTGATATAAGATTATGCCATGATTTACTGCATAGGATAGAAGTAACCTGATTGCTTCCAATCTTGCAACTGGAGCAAATGTTTCAGTATAATCAATGCCTTCTTGAGCTTCTAGAGTGGATTCAGCTTCTGGACTATCTTCAGAGTCAATAGTCTGATCAGGTTCTGGAGTGTCTTCAGGCACCTGTATATATGCAAAACATTCACCTTGCTCTGGAGTTTCATTTACAGGCTCTTTGTAATCAAATTTAACGTGCATTGATTCTTCAACTCAAAGTGTTTCTGAATTATACACTTTGTATGCCTTTGACCTTTCAGAGTAACCTAAAAAGATTCCTCTTTGGGCCTTGGCATCAAATTTCTTTAGGTGGAGCTTGTTATTTAGAATGTAACAGGTACATCCAAATTGATGAAAGTAAGAGATATTGGGTCTTCTTCCCTTAAAGAGTTCTTATGCGGTTTTCTCCGATATAGGTCTGATATAGATTCTATTTTTGACATAACATGTTGTATTCACTGCTTCTGCCCAGAAATGTTTAGCCAAATTATTTTCATGAATCATGGTTCTTGCCATTTCTTGTAAAGTTCTATTCTTACTCTCTACAACCCTATTTTGCTGTGGAGTTCTAGGAGAAGAGAATTCATGGGCAATTCCAGGTTTTTCACAAAAGGCTTCAAATGGCTCATTTTCAAATTCTCCACCATGATCACTTCTGACTTTTAAAATTTTCATTTCTTTTTCAGACTGTATTTGAGTGCAGAAGTTACTGAATACATCATAAGCATTATCCTTACTTTTCGGGAATTTTACCCCAAGTCCATCTGTGGTAATCATCAACAATGACTAACCCATATTTACTTCCATATGAGGATGCAGTGCTAACTGATCCAAATAAATCAATATGGAATAATTCCAAGGGTCTGGAGGTTGAGACAATGTTTTTTGTTTTAAAAGATGATTTCACAATCTTCCCTTTCTGGCATGCACCACAAACCGCATCTGAATGATAGTCAATGTTAGGTAGGTCTTTAACAAGTTGTAACTTACTAAGCTTAGAGATTAATCTCCAGTTAGCATGTCCCAACCTTCTATGCCACACCCATTTCTTATCATTCACTGATAGAAGACAAATTACCTTCTAATCAACCAGTTCAGAGAAGTTAATTTTATAGACATTCTCTATCCTCTTTCCCTTGAATACTATGGAGTTGTCATCTTTGTTAATTATTGTGCAGTTGGTCTTACCAAACATTACATCATAACCATTGTCACACAACTGACTAATACTTAATAGGTTATGTTCAAGACCATCTACCAACCACACATTATTAATTGAGATAGAGGAGTTACCAATAGATCCTGTACCAATGATCTTGTCAGATTGGTTGACTCCAAACTTTACATTTCATCCTTCTTTCATTGTGAGGGTGAGGAACATAAACTTCTCTCCTGTCATATGTCTTGAGCAACCGTTGTCTAGGTACCATGATTTTTGCTTTTCCTTTGCTCTTAGGCATATATGCAGAATTGACATTTTCAGATTTAGGCATCCATTGTTTCATGGGTCCTTTGAGGTTAGTACTAGAAGTTTTACTCTTCACTTCTTATACCTTGTGCTGTGAGTTTGATGGCTTCTGATTAACCAATACCTTAGGTTTAACACCTTTTGGTTTTGATTCCCAAGAAACAACAACTGTTTTGTTCTTCTGAAACTTAGACTTTAAGATACCAGACTCTAGTTTCAACAGACTCTGAGGGACAGATTCTGATCTCTTCAAAATCTTGATCTTTGCAGTCTTAGAATCAGAGTTTGTCATTGCCTTAGACTTAAAGTTCTTTGGCTTTGAAGTAATCTTAGCCTTAGAGCTAGAAGCTTCAGGTTCTGACTGAACCACAGTTTCAAACTTAGCACCTTCATGAACAAAGAAGGTTTTCAATCCTTCCTTGATGCATTCACAGCATGCTTTAAGACTGATTTCATTAGGTTTCCCTTTCGAGAATTCAATCCTTTTACCATTGTTTTTGTAAATTCTATAAATCATTGAAGCAACTTTGCTTCTGTCAATACCAGACATAATTAAATCTTCAAGAGCAATTTCATGTTTGCTTAAAGGTTTTCCATTACACTTTTCTTGTAGCTTCTGACAAAGAAACTTGAGCTTCTTTTCATAGGTTTTACAAATGAAGTCAAAGCCTCTAAGTCCTTCTTCAGAAGCTTTTAGATCCAATAGAGTTTATTCTTATTGTTTCATTAAATCAACACATTTATCTTTTAAATCTTTCAACTCATTGGTTCTAAGTTCAAAGTGTGTAAGGAGCTCCTTAAGAGACTCAATAAGTTCTTATCTGGGAATCTTAGAATATACCTCATTTTCATCTTCAGAGCCTGAGTCAGGTTCAGCTTCTGATGTCAGTGTAGCTACTAACCCCATAACTACATTTGCTTCATCTCCAGCTTCTTCCTTTTCAGACCCAGATTCACTATCTAAATCTTCCCAGGTTGCCATTAAACTCTTCTTAATCTGCTTCCTGAATTTTCTTGAGTTGAAGCTTGATTTCTTTGACTTATCCTTTGATTTCTCCTTCTGAAGATCAGGACAATCAGCAATGAAATGCCCACGCTTCTTACAGTTGAAGCATCCCTTTTGATCTTATTTCTTGGAGCTTTTATAACCACCTCTCTTACTCAGAAACTTTTGTTCTTCCTTGCCAAATACTCAAGCTTGTTGGAAAGCATAGCCATCTTCTCAGTAGGATCTTCATCAGGTGATTCTTCTTCAGATTCAATAACTTTAAGAGCCATTAATGACTTCCCTTTAGATGGTAGAGCAATAGATCTACTCTTCTTAGCAAGCTCATGTTCATTTAGACTTATCTCATGAAACTTGAGAGAACTTACAAGATCTTCAACACTTAAAGTGCTTAAATCTTTAGCTTCCTCAATAGCAGTAACCTTAGGTCTCCATCTAGTAGGTAAGCTTCTTAGTATCTTGCTCACATGATCAGAAGCAACATAGCTTTTCTTCAGTATTTGTAATCCAGAGACTAGGGTTTGAAACCTTGAGTACATTTCCTCAATAGTTTCATCATCCTTCATCTTGAACAACTCATACTGATGAACAAGCATAAAAGCTTTTGCTTCTTTGACTTTCTTGCTGCCTTCATAGTTTGCACAGAGAGAAACAAACATTGTCTTTGCAGTAGATTTATCACTCATCTTCATATACTCTGCTTTAGGTATAGCAGTAACAAGTGATCCTTTGATCATGTGATGCTTCTTGTAGAGTTTCTTCTGAGCAGGAGTATGTTTCCTTCTATCAATAGCAGCTCCTTCTTCATCAAGGACTAAGTCACCAACACCATCTTCTAGAATGTCCCATAGTTCTTCATCTAAACCCATGACATAGCTGTAGAAGTTGGTTTTCCACCAAGAGAATTCTTCAGAATCTTCATTAAACTTAGGAACTTTACGAGAGTCAGCTTTCTTGTTGTTCCCAGATCCAGAAGTGGAGTCTTCAGCAGACATGTTTACCTCAGATCTTTTTCTGTTACACTGTTATATGTTAAGACAACAGACCAAGGCTCTAGATACCAATTAAAGGTGAGAAAAACACAAGAAGGGGGGTTGAATTGTGTTAACTTTTTCTTCGTTTTCTCCTACTGAAGTTACTGATCAGAAGCAGATAGAGTTCAACTTCTGAAGTGATGTTCAGATTCTAAATGCAGCGGATAAAAACAGAGAGAGAAGAAAGACACAAAGCAATTATACAGGTTCCTTCCACAATCCGGAAGTAGTCCTGTCCCCCTTGTACTTCCAAGGAGAGTTCACTAAAATGTAATATCTAATTACAATTGCTCACTGCTACAACTAGTAAGAGACTTCAAAACACTCAAGCACAACTACAAGAGATTTCCTATGCTCCTGAACACAATCAAGAGACTTCCTATGCTCAAGCACACAAGCAAGAGACTTCTATTCAAACAGAATTACAAAGAAAAATGTTTGAGGTTGAACACTTGATATACAATCAGTGGTGTTCACAATACAAATCAGATACAGACTCTTAAGACTCTAGAATTTCTAAGATTTGAAAGTTGTTAAGAAATTCTAAGTGAACTTTTGATGCAGAACAATTTTGACAGAGTTTTGGCACTTGTTAATTGTTGTTGAGTCCTTTTTCATTCTCTAAGTCTTCACTCCTTTATATAGAGGTGTGAAAGAGACGTTGTGAAATTGCCAGCACATCAAAAAGAGTCGTTTGAAGCTTTGATCAATCACCAATGATCTTTTGCCTGATTTGGTTATTGTCTTATGAAGGATCAATTTCAAATCCATTCCAAGTCTGGAGGAACATCGTCGCAGGCATAGCTGTTATTTTTGTCTTGTTGCAGAGACAAAACAGAGTAGTGGAGGTAGTGGTTGTACACTTCGTACAATTGTCCTTTTTCAACGCTCTTTAAAGAACCAGCATCCAATGCCTTCAAATCCTTTTGAATTAGTCGTTGCTTCACTCTTCTGGTCTTCTGCAATTCTAGGCGTGATTAAATCATTTGAACAGCCTTTGAAACTTCAATTCTTTCAGCTTCTGATGATGACGTCATCACTTTAGGAGCACTTGTCTTCAGAACCTCTTTTCTTCAGATGCTTTAAGCTTCCTTCTTGTTGATTTCATTGCTCTCTTTTGTTTCTTCAGAACCTTATAAGATACCAAAATTTTTGTCTATGGTTCTGTACACTTGAACAAATATTAGCATATCCAATTGACAATTTTTAATACCTTGTTATCATCAAAACTCTAAAGGGTAATGTTAAATACATTTTGTTCCAACAAACAAGACAAAAGGTTGAAATCCTTACCTTTGAAAAGAGCAAATTCAGGATGAATTTCTGACAAGACAAAAGTCTAAGGGTGAAATTTGAAACATATGGGAGAAATTGAGAGGAAAGAAAGAGAGATAATCAATTCTCTAAAAGTATTGTTGATAAAATGATAGTTTGTGTTGCCTTAATATTACATTGAAATTATTATTAATAAAATGATAGTTGGTCTTTACTAATAAAATGATAGTTAGTCCCTGTGAGCATAATTCAGTTGATAGAGACAATAATGCATTATTATATGAAGTGGTTGAGATTCAAACCTCAACCACCCTCACTTATTCACTTTAACAAGTAACTGAATTCTAGTCATTACATTACTTGACCAAAAATATATAACGATGGTTTGTATTGCGCCAATATCACTTATTTTATAATCCTATTAAGTCGCCCTATATTTCATCCTTAAACCCTAATATTTTTTCCCCTTATAAACTAAATTAGTTGGTCCTAATTATACAATTACACCATAAACCCACAATTTGTTTTTTTTAAGCAATGTATTTTCTATATTAAATACTAGAGAAATGTTAACGAGTGCCTTCAGAACACTTTTTAAGCACCAAAAGTGATAAAATTTTATGAAAGTTTGTGCATATATTGCAGTTTAAAAAAGGTTCATGTCTCACACATATTAAAGATAAAATTTGACTAGAGTTTATTGTTGAGGAAAAATCCTTATTTGATGTTTTAAGGATCACAAACATTTTATAGTTTTTAACTTGTTATCTACTAATATGTTTTGTGAGAAATGTTTCATGAAGAATGTTCTTGTTAAAGAGAAGAA
>Ga0228710_1008394_pt1 | contig 14820 bp, 4 predicted proteins | sample MedpolnodulmetaG_FD_177995 | JGI IMG/M metagenome (GOLD analysis project Ga0228710, IMG submission 177995) | Root nodule microbial communities from Medicago polymorpha collected in Santa Monica, California, United States - pink nodules | ecosystem: Host-associated > Plants > Roots > Nodule...
AATCGCACAATTGACAAAAGATAGGGGGCAAAAGTGTAATTAAACCTAATGATAATGATAAATGTATCAATAAATCATTTTGCTTCCTATTTCACTTATACACTTCTTAATATATGTGAAATAGTCAAATGACCTATGAAGCATGGACTCTAACACGGACATCTGACATGACACTGACACAAACATTTCGACATCTCTAATGTAAAAAATATAGGACACTAACACCACTACATATATATTAATTTATTTGCAGACAGTCTAAAATGAAAACGCATATGTAAGCATTTAACTTTAACAATTTATTTCTTTGAAAAAAGTTCTAAAACAATATACCATAATATATTACCTTTATTTATTCATCTACTATCAAAAATGCTAAAAATGTTGTAATTAACTTTAATTTCTATGACCTCCAAATTGATCAACATTTCTCAACACATATGTAACTCTTATATCTATGTTGTGTGGATCCAAGAGAGAAGAAAAAAAGTTCCAGGTTTGTCTAAGTTGTCTAACACGGTTCGTATGAGTGTTATATATGTGTTGGACAACGGTGTAGGAGTGTCGAAATAAAGAAAAAATATATATTTTGGACACTAGTTGTTGCTTTAGGAAAAAAAGAAAAAATATATATTTTGTGTCATAATGGCCTTTGACTCCACCATCCTGAATGAGTAAAGTTGTTGCTTTAGGAATTGCAGATGAGCCAAAGACTTTGTCATACAAAGACTCCAATTTTGACCACATTGATGCCGCGGTTGGTTTCTTCGCTACTTCTCTCAAAATTTTATCCCCGAGGCACAAGACAATGGCACTCCTGGCCTTGTCCACCATCTCGATCTTCTCCACTTGTGACATGGTGACCGGTAACGCACCTTCACCCTTCAAAGCTTTCTCACACTTCTGTTGTATTAACATCGCTTCCATCTTTACCTTTCATAACCCAAAATCGTTATCTCTGATAAACTTCTCAATATCCCACTTCGAACCCATGGTACTTGATTATCCTTTGTGTAACGCCCCAGATTTTGGTCCAAGGCATTACGCCTAAATCATTTTCATTTTTAAAAAATCACTACTACTTTTGTTTCTTTAAGAAAAATAAGACTATATTTTTTTTCCTTCAATCAATCGGTAATAAATTCTTAATAAAACCTATACGAAATTCTTTAAATAATTTAATTAAAATTCTTAAACTAAATATCCTTCAAAATTACATCTAAAATTACAATTTAATTAAAAACCCAATTTGTCCCCCGTACGCACTTCAAGCAAAAACTTCAAAGCATAGACCATATCTTCTTTGGTACCTAAAATGTTAGTGTAAGGGTCAATTTTCTTATCCAAATTGGTTCATACTCAAAGCACATGAACAATGCCACAAAATAGATAGTATCAAAACTTCTCAATCAAAAAGAAATAAGAAAAATACATTTAAGTCTTTAAGGTAAAGTTCATACACATTTCTTTTGTATATATAACAGTTTAATCAATTATCAACACATAGATGTATACCAGACTCAATGCAATGCAATGATGTGTAAAATGCATACTCTTAAATACTACATGATCCGGATAAAACCCACCACTAAGGCATCCACACAGAATATAATTATAACCCGCCACACAGGCATCCACACAGAATATAATTATAACCGCCACACAGGCACCACATAGATGCATATGTCATGCATGATAATGATAATGAAAACTAAATCCCGCCACTTAGGCACCACTAAGAAATGCAAACTAAATCCAGCCACTTAGGCACCAACTAAGAAATATGATATTAACCCGCCACTAAGGCAATTACAGTCAAGTATTAATGCATCATTAAGTACACAAACCAAAAGTCAATCATTTCACAAACTCACATTTTTATCTTTCTCTTCTTTAATTCATCAAAAAAAAATGTAACATTTCTTTTCCAACATCACAAAAACATATAAAACATAATAATATAAAATATATCAATTCACACCACATTATCATACACAACTTTCATATAAAACATAATTAAGAATAATCACTTATAATTAATAATAATCACTTTTAGAAATGATTGATTTTACCATGAAAATACGTTTTAATTATTTTTCTTTCTAAAAGATAAGAATTGCTACCTCTACTTAATAACACAGCCTAGCACTTAGTATGGACGTATGGGGAAAAAGCCCTTACCTTAAACCTTTTTCATATGAAAACTCTACAACCTCACGAAGAATTTGCAAGAGAAAGACTTCAAAGCTTCAAAATCATAAATCCTAAAATTAGAGACAAAATAGAAACAGGAAGAATATAGAAATGGTTGGAAAGGTGTTACCTTCACATCAAACGAAAATAGATCGGAAGCAACTAGACTTGAAAGAGTATCTGATGAGTGATAGTCACATGGATAGGCATGAGTGAAATTATCGGCCATGGATTTTTTGTTCGGAGACACAAGGAAAATTGAGAGGTGGTTTGTGAAGTGTTTTTCTAAGCAATATATCGAGAGGGTCAGGTTAGTTTCCATTTACTTGTATAATTAAGGAGAAAGGTGAGAGTTTTGAATTAGACAACCGAACCATGAGGGCAGAGAACATGGAGAACGTGCCAGAGAAAGTTAATCTGAGGAACTAAGCTACTAAATAGGAGTAGTTGGTTTTAGAAACCAAAAGGTACTTAGTGATTTGCCAAAAACCATTCACGTGTTGTAAAACACCAAAGAATAATACAATATTGACTTGGCTCCTCCCACCATCATCTAAGTTTAACAAAATAATTTCAAAATCTTATAAATAAATTAAATTAATTAAAATAAATAATACCTTGTCAAATACTATAAACAATTGAATAATAGGAAAATTAATATATAATTAATTCATCAAAGAAATAATCAAACAAATAATGACTATCTTATTATTATTATTTTTTTTTTGAACAAGCCAAAATGGAATATATTATAACACAAAAGGTGATTCATCTCGCACAAGATGTGCAAAAGAGAACCACGCCCCAAAAGTCACAGATACAAGTCTAGTGCCAAAAAATCACTACTGAGGAGAAATAAATCGAAACAAGCTACAAAACAACACCCATACAAGGTAGAGGGTGACGCCACCAGTCATTGTAACTGTAGGCGAAAGTAGGCATATTCGCCTGTAGCCAAGAAAAAGACATAAATTTAACTTTGTCTACTGAATGATCCAAAGTGTCAATCTTCTGGTTAAAAATCCTGTTGTTTCTTTCCTTCCAAATAACCCAGACAGTAGCCATCCAAATTACCGTCATAAAAGAGTGAGACAATCGCGGTAACCCCGCCAAGTGACCAAAATGATAAAGGTGATCACTAGCGGACGCTGGAGCAGTAAAAGAGATGCCTAGCCACTGATAGATACGGTGCCACACCATACCAAAATAATCACAATGAATAAGTAAATGATCCATGGTCTCAGAAGAACCGCACCCACCACTACAAGAAGTGTCGTCAAGAGGAATGACGCGCCTACGGAAAAGGTTGTCTTTAGTTGGGATTTGGTTGCGGAGAAGACGCCAAGCAAAAACAGATACCTTAAGCGGAACTTGCTTCTTCCACAAATCGACAGACAACCCACGCTCTGGAGTGAAACTCGGCGCCGTGAGGTAAGAGTAAGTACCCTTAACGGAGTAGCCATGAATAGGGTCTAGAAGCCACCGCCACCTGTCAAGAATATGGTCCTGCAAAACAACATCATGCAACAGAGATGGACACTGGGTCACTGACTCCTCCTCCCACGCCAAAAGGCGCCTCCTCCACTCCCAGGCACCACCACCGTCGACCCACCCCCTCCTCTCCATCTGACGCACTGTCACCCATTTATCCACCGCCAAATCAAAGAGGCGAGGAAATTGCACCCGTAGAGGCACATCCCCCAGCCATTTATCTTATTATTGTCTCACCAAATTGATTAATAAAAATGAAATAGATGGAATCAAATTCAATTAATAAACCAAAGTAAGGAATGCCAAGATTTTTGTGAAGTTTCTCACACATAACATAAACTATTGAACGTCCCGTGAGCATAGCTCAAATGGTAGGACAATGCATTATTATATGCAGGGGCTGAGGTTCGAACCCCGGATGTAACACCCCGTTTTCCCAACAATGTAAATAATACAAATAATCAGAGTATTCCACGTAAAACGGAATGTCACACTACTTTTAAAGCATAAATAGAGCAAAGTTATTATTTATTAAAACAACCCTGTCAAAAATTCAATTATATCGCAGCGGAAAATTATTTCAAAAGTCAACAACTTGTTCAACAATCTTTGGCACTACGGCCTCAACATAAATAACTTAAAGGAAAATCTTAATCCAAAAAGGTTCAACAACATAGTTCATAAAACAATACGTAACAAATGGAAAGCAAAGCAAGAATCCTCATCCCGTTACGTATCAGAGCAACCCTAAGACGACACACGAGAGAGAGTCAACTCACATCAACAGGTAAGCCTGGTTATCTGTACGTTACCAACATAGGGGCAACATTCAAATAGAAGGGGTGAGATTTCACATATACTTATCATCAATAATGTTCCAAATATGCTTCATTTATTTCTACTTAGCATTTAGAATCAACGACAACGACTCAACAACAACTTACATCATCGACTCGACAACAACTTGACTATGCAATATGCATGTGGTACCAATCAAGGCATCAAGCCCTCAACTTATAGAGCATAGACTCTCAACGTGGTATGAATGATCAAGCATCCAACAGAGCATCAAGCCCTCAACTTATATATATGAATGATTATACATTCAACAGGGCATCAAGCCCTCAACTTTATATGAATGATTTTACATTCAACAGGGCATCAAGCCCCCAACTTATATGAGTATGCATGGACTCAACAACTTAATCAACAACGACGTACGACATCGACGACTTGACAACATCAACGACAAAGTAAGACATCAACGACAACGTCAACAACAACATACAGCTTCAACGACAAGGACGACAACGACAACAACAACAACATCAACAACAACGTACAACTTCAATAACAATGACAACAACGTATGAAATTGACGACTTGACGACATCAACAACAATGACAACGTCAACATTATAATCTCATAAACATTCATCATTTTATTGCAACATCTTATAATCATCATATTATTTCAACATATACATTTCATATAGTAATCCATCAACAAGTTATTCATATAATAATCATCAACACATATACATACCTTCATGTAATAATTCATTAACAAGGTTATTCATAAAATAATTCATCGACATATATATTCACGTAATAGTTCATCAATCAAAGTTATTCATGACAAACAAAGTTAGACTCATCACAACATAGGTTAAATACTCTTAAACACTATAATTGAACTCATAATACACAAGCTTTGAAGTTTGGAGACAATCCACAAGTTTTGGGTTGACTTAGAAATAGTTATGCGGGATTTTCATAAAATTTCACTAAGACCTACTTGGAGTGTTTTCATCATAACTCAAAAACCAAAAATCATTTTCATGTCAAACAAAAGCCATTGGAAAGCTAACAAAATTATCTAAAACTTTTATGTTTACACCAAAGGCCAATTCAAAACAGAAACGTGTGAAAAATAGAGAAATATGAAGAATCTGATTCACCAAAATCGTGGCGCGTTTTTATGTCCAGAAATTACTGAACTTTCTGCCTACAAAATCGTGTCACGGCTGCAAAAATCGCAGCACGATTTGACAGCATCAGGTCCAGAAATCAGTTTTTCAGAAAGTGCGATTTCCACCATTTCGCGCGTAAAATTCAAACCGTTAATCCGTTTTCAATGCCGTTTTCGCCTACGCGCTCCTGACACTTAGCTCTATCATAATCAATCAAAGATTTCAAGTTTCAACTGTCCCAAAATAATTTTCTAGAACCTCACATGAACACTCAATTTTCAAAACCTAATTACTCTAATCATCAAAATTGATAGGAAACTCAACCTATGATCATTCTACAACCTGAACATCATTTATCTATGAATTCTACGGACTTCCTACACTCTTAACAACCAATTCTACGTGTTCCTTCATCAAATCTGGTTTTAAACCCTAATTCTCAATTTCACATGAATAACAATAAAACTACATGTTAGATTCAATCTCAGAATTATATAACCTAAGATTAGAGAATATTAGTCCCACCCTTACCTTAGATTAGATGATTGCAAGGTTCTACGAATTCTTCTCTTCTCTTGGTTCTCTTCTTCTCTAGGTTCTCCTATTCTCTTGGTTCTCCAAAAGTTTCTAACCTAACTTGTGTCTGGCTCTTAGCTTTTATATCTCACACCCACAACATATTTTCCAACTAAATCCACCTATTTTCTAACTACATCCACACATATTTTCTAACTAAATCAACGTATTTTCTAACTAAATCCAAACCAGCCCCTCAAAATATATTTATTCTAATATTCCAACATATTCTACTAAAAAAATATAATATAAAGCCACTTAATAAAATATAATACACCACAACACGTCATAAATCACATAAGTCATATAAAAGACTCTAAACTCAACCAAAAATAATTAAGTAATAAATTGGGGCGTTACACCGGACACCCCACTTATTCACCTTATAAGGTGAATTCTAGCTACTAGACTACCTGACCAAAAAAAAAACAAAACTATTGAACAACTAAGTGACAAGTCAAGAAAATCATTTATAAAAAAACATATATAAAATATTGGGGCATTACACTTTGACCCTTGCCCCACGGTGGGAGCCAATTGTTGTGAATTCGATGAAAAATCACACCAATAACAAACTTGATGTGTGGAGCAAAGGATAGTCAAGCAACCAATACAAGTGGATCACAGTTATAATCACAAGCAAAAATAGAAAACAGCGAGAGAGAAAGGAAGAGAGAACACAAAAGAATTTGTTGACCCAGTTCGGTCTAAATTGACTTAGTCTGGGGGAGAGAGCAGCCATCTGTTTCACTATATTGATGAGTAACCTTACAAAAGAGATATCAATGGGTTACAAGAATAAGTCTTTCGCCTAATTCTACCCAAAGTTTCAATCTCTTCCCGTAACCAAGAGACTCAATCTTAATAGTGTTTTCCAAGGTGAATCAACCCTCAAACCCTAGTGTTTGTTGTCAAAGAGACAAACTCTATACAAACCTTAATTTTGTTGTTGCCTTTCTAAACCCTTGTTTCAGCCCCCTCTATCTCAAGTTTTACATTGATACAATGTCTATATTTATAGTAAAAGAATCCTCAATAAAACTGGAACAAATCTAGGCCCGAAAATACGTTTCTGTTTTATTTCCTTCGCAAAATCGGCCACCGAATACATCCATTCGGCCATCGATTTTTTACGAATGAAACAGGCTAAAAAACTCAGTCAAATTCAGCCACCGAGCCCCGAAAATCGGCCGTCGATTTTCTACTTCCAGAATTCCAATTTCTTCAATTTTGAGTCACTTTCACAACACATTAGAACAAAAAATAATTATTTTAAGCCGGTGAGTGAATACTCTGTTCAAAGATAAACCAGGACATGAGTTATGGCTTAAGAAAAGAATAATATATAATAATTACCAAAAAACAATATATAATATAATAGCTCTTAAAGCATTATCCCAAAAAAGTAATGACAGCCTCATCCATATGTTGGCGTGACATGGCATATACAAATTGGCAGCAAAATAAAGACATAATTAAAATGAAAAAACAAAGTTAAATAAATATATTTTCCATGTTCATCCTACAACGTGCACAACAAACAAATCCTGATTTCGTAAAAAAAGGTATAAAGAGTTAAAAAAATCAACATATATATAGGACAGACATTCTTCTTTTTGTTCGTAAAATTAGAGTATAGATATATAATCATGTTCCCCAGGTTATGAACATTGTTTCGAAACTGATCCTAGTACAGATTGGAGCATGATGTGTGTGTAGAGTATAGACAACAATGTTTTTGTGATGCTAAAAGGACTGAAAATTTGTGTCAAAAAAATCTTATGGACTAATTTGTATTTTGCAAATTTAAAAGACTATGTGAACCAACTTATAAAATTTCAAGGACTAAAATATTGTTAGCAATAATATCATGTGAAATTCAAATTCCACGTATTAAGCATTGTACACGTATTAAGCATTGAATCAAAGCATTTAATTTTCTACAAAGGAAGGTAGCATGGAAAAGCAAATGAATAAAGAAGAATTAGTGGTCTCTAATCACTAACTGAGACAAAACTACAAATTGTAAGGGAATATGTAAGGTTGTTCCTCCAAATTGTCAAGATCATAAGGTTCCATTCTGTATCGTTGACCAGAAATGACTTCAAAGTTCAAACCGCGTAATCTCCCCGGTTAGTGGACTAACATATGGTACGTATTAGTTTTTTGAGGGAATATCCTATTATTTTGGCCAAAGAATTGTTAGAAAACTAGACCTCTAGCCTATTTTATCGTATTGATTGTTCAAGTTTTGTAAATTTAAAATCTTAAAAATCTTTCTCTCAAAAAAAAAAAAAATCTTACAAAACTTTATTCTTTAACTGAAAAGGTCAAAGTTCAAATGTATTGATGGTTAAAATCGTATTACGCAAAAGTACAACACAAATAAGGGTAGAGAATCAAGTAAAACTATAAGGCATAAGCTTAAGATGCAAATTATAATTGGTACAATTATAATTCCCACATCACTGTTATGGAAGCTAATTTAAGTTAATATTTGTTTCTTTAATTGAATTCGTCAATTTAAGTTAATAGTTTTTTTATCAAATGCAAATTTGCATATGTTAAAAATTTTTAAAAAGAGAGTTTATGTTTGTATTATACTCTCTCCGTTCCTATATTTAAGCAACCATTTAACAAAAAATTTATATCTAAATATAAGTCTATTTTTAAATTACTAGATTCATTTATTATTGAGTTTAGTTAAAATACTCTAACAGTCTAAAATGTCAACCAAATAAAATTAATCTTTAAGACACATCCCTAAATTTTAAAATAAGTAGAAAAAAATCAATTAAAATCTAGAGTAACTAGCTTAGAAACCCGTGCCAAGCACGGGCTAGAATTACGACTATTATTATTTTTATATAAAATCTAATTAAACGACAAATTCATTATTTTTTACACAATATATCAATAAAACGCATCGTTATCGTATTTTGAATTGCATATTATATACAAATATCAATGCATATAATTATTTGGTTTTTCGTATCGTAAAACGGGAATGATTTAACGGATTTAACGTTGAAATATTAGTATTTAATGCCGGAATATTTTACACGGATGACTAAAATTAATCACGGAGACATGAGTCTTGTTTTTTTTTTTGGATGTTCTACATATAACTGGGGGTGTTGGAGTCTCGAAGCCTACAACTGCATATACAACTAATTGTCCCTACCCAACGAATCGTCTCTACCAGATGCCCTTATATATAGTTTCTTTCAAATTCCATGATTTCTATAGCGGATACCCTTATATATACAATGTTAATATCGTGCACACATTTGATTCATCTTTACATTCAACACAAATTTGTAATTATTCAATCGTGTAACAAATAAGTATAACAAACAATGACAAAGACACCAACTATCTATCACATTTTTTAACTAAGCATATTATAAAATAACCCACCAACAAAAACACAACAAAAAAGGCTTGATACAAAATTGTCATGTTAATGCACATAGACATAGACGCTCCAAAGAACAAAGAAAAAAAAGACGGATATATAGCTGATTGTATAAAAAATTGAAGTAGAACATATAGTTGATAATATGGTCGCTGAAAGAGTACGACTAACATTAGGAAAAATGAGAAAAATCAGAAGGATACTAACATTATAAATAAAATTAAACTGAGTATGAGAATATTGGAGTTGCTCTATCATATAAGAGAAAAACCAAAGTCTCAGTAAATAAACACATTAATGTATCGGGCAGTGTTAATTTCGGAGCCGAACATAAGGAATTGCACCTATTGCAATTGGTCAATGATATTTCAATGCCATAGAAATTCCATTAACGTCAGCCTGTGTACATCTTAATTATATCACGTCACCTGAAGCACAAAACCAGCACCTAAACGTACATGAAACCAAAAATATTGTCAAAAAAGGATAAAAAAAAATATTACTCCATATAACATATTAGTCCCTATAACAAATCGATCACTCAGTTTGTTCTTTGCACAACAATAAATGTCATTGGATTTTATACAATGAAATAAGAAGTGTGATCTCAATTGTTAGTTGCAGAATTGCGGGTTTATTTCATGACCAATCCACTACTCTTTCTTCACGCAACTATTAGAATGGCTGCAAGTAGCAACAACCAATTCATATCCAAATAAAATATATATATTACAACGAAGTTTAAAAGAGAAAAAAAAACTCATACCCACCTGCGTCATCAAGAACGTCCGGTTAAACATTTCGAAAAACATCATGGTCCACAACATTAGTGGTCTAAGTACACACGTGATTTTCTTCATCCAGTATAAGCATTTTCAATCCCTTTTTGGAAGTGACTCTCGACATAGCGACATACAACTATGAGTAAAAACTGGTTGGGAAAGATAGATTCTAACATGAGACAGTGATTGACCCTTACTTTTATTTATTGTCATTGCAAAACACAAAGCCAACGTGAACTATCTCGTAGTAAATTTGAAAGGTAGTTTAGGATCACTCGGAACTAAGTTCATTCTTGGAATAATTACTTTTTCACCAACATTTTTTTCAGTAATAACAGTTGCACCGTTAAAGTTCTTCCAAAGATTGTCTACAATCAACCTAGTCCTATTGAACAATCCAGTTGCTTGGTCAATGTTCCTCATCAACATATCTGGACATACAACTATAAATCTCAACTTGTGGTTTGGAATATCGGAAAACTTGATATTGTTTAAGAATTCGGTGGTAAACCATTCGCTTTGTACCTCACTATTCTCGCCTGATTTGCAAACTAAATCAAAATTGATATATTCCTTTTCGTTTCCTGGAACCAATGATAGGAGGAATTTGTTTATGTGCTCAACTGCATCCAATGTGGGAGCAAGTATCCCCCGCTCTTGAAAAAAATCCGAGATCTTCATGTTTTGCAAAAAATCCGGATATACAAAATCAACCAGAGAACGCAACGGATCAGAGGAATCTTTTATCAGGAATGAGTACGTTAATTTCTCCATTCTCGTTGGCGGATCCTATTCCATCTCCAATTGAAAGCATCCAATCGAGAAACATTCTTATCTCATCTTGCTCGGCACGAACGGTTGAAGCACGTAAACGCATATTTGTTGTAAGTGTGAGAACCTTACAGTGACTCCACAACTTTGATGAGTTGATGATGAAGCAAATATGTCTTGTCTGCATCCTTTTCTTATCACTGGCAGAATTTGTCTGAAATCACCGCCCAAAATCACAAAAACACCCCCAAATGGTTTGTCTGTATTATCGACATCATTATAAGACATTATATCGCGCATGGTTCAGTTAAATGCCTCAAAACAATAACAATGCATTATTGGTGCATCATTTCTTATCATTAATTTTGAACATAGCAGCTTTGTCGCTCTCTTTCTCAAATCCACAACTTGACGCTTTGTACCTCATTATTCTCGTTTGATTTTGAAACCGAATCAGAACTGGTATATTCTTTTTCGTCTTCTGGAACTAATGATAGAAGGAATTCGTTTACGTGCTCAACTGCGTCCAGTGTGGGAAAAATCCAAGATCTTCATGTTTTCCAAAAAATCTGGATATACAAAAAAAAAAATCAAGGACTGAGAAAAATTCTTAATATTTATGGGGAACATTTACTTAATTAACCATTTTTTACCTTAAAACTTTGTTATTGGATGTCATTCACTTTCATTCTATTTTTGTATTCAAACTCTATTTTTTCAAACTCCTTCACATATGATCTATGATGGGGTGTGACAATGAAAAATGTACATATGTCATGATAAATTTACAAAATACATGTTTATTAGACATTTTAAAATGATACAACGTTTTTTTAATTAAGTCTTTTTTTTGTAATAATTACCCAAAAATCTTCAATTTCTTCAACAAAACCACATAATTACCGATAATTCATTCTATTTTTTATACTCTCACGGACAAAACACACACTACATATTTTTCACCTTAATGTTTTTTCCATGTTTAATTTTTCTTCTTCTTCTTCTTCATATTTGTTTTATTTTTCTATCTAGTTTCCTATCTCTATTCTCATGGATGAAAGGAATATAAACCTCCCTTTATGAAATCATCACCAATCAACCTTTTTGAACATGTTGTACCTAATTTTGACCTTATTTGACTACGTTACATAATTATGGACGCAAATAGTCACATTATTGATTAGGATATGTTAATGTGTCAAATGTGAGTTAACGTTATACATTGGATGGAAGAGTAGATTTTGAACAACATATAAGTGAGATGACCGAAATACATAATGTCTTAAAGTTTTATGTAAGGTTGTGGTGTTAATCTCACTTGTATGGTTGTTAATGACGTAATACGATCATCCAACCCGGTGAAGACTCATCCGAAAATCCCAACATTATGATAATTTATTTTGTTAGTTTTCAGCTGTCAATTGTTTATTTTTTTTATCTTAAACTTTAGTTATTGGATGTCATTCTCTTTCATGCAATATTTTTTTTGTTATTCAACCTCAACTACTTCAAACTCCTTCACTTTTATTCTTTGGTGAAATTTGAAAATGGAAAAAAAGCATATGTGTGTTGTTGATTTGACAAAATAAATACTTATTAGAAATTTTAAAATAACGTGGCGTTTTTTTAGTTAGTCTAATATTTTGGTTAAATATTTACTAAAAATTGTCCAACTCCTGAATCGAACCAGTAAAATTATCGACAATTCACTCTATTCCTTATACTTATACGCTCCCATAAAAGCACACACTCCTTTTTTTTCCTTATCATTTCTCTCATGTTTAATTTATTTTTTTATTTTCTTTCCTTTTCTAATTTATTTCACAACTTCTCATGAAAGAAAGGAACATAAACCTCCCTCCATTAAATCACCACCAACTCACCATTTTTACCATGATATGTCTTTATCTAATTTTATTTGGCTTTGTTACCAAATTACAGATGTGGAGAGTCTCACACTTAAAGGGAGAGATGTTAACATGTCTTATATGAGTTAAAGTTTCAAATTCGATGCAAGATAATATAGTGACAAACATATAAGTGAGATGACCCATAAATCCAATTCCTTTAGGATTTGAATGAAGATGTGATGTTAATCTCACTTGATAGTATTAAGCATTGAAATTCCAATTCGATGCAATAATATCATTTGAAATTCAAATTCCACGTATTAAGCATTGAATCAAAGCATTTAATTTTCTACAAAGGAAGGTAGCATGGAAAAGCAAATGAATAAAGAAGAATTAGTGGTCTCTAATCACTAACTGAGACAAAACTACAAATTGTAAGGGAATATGTAAGGTTGTTCCTCCAAATTGTCAAGATCATAAGGTTCCATTCTGTATCGTTGACCAGAAATGACTTCAAAGTTCAAACCGCGTAATCTCCCCGGTTAGTGGACTAACATATGGTACGTATTAGTTTTTTGAGGGAATATCCTATTATTTTGGCCAAAGAATTGTTAGAAAACTAGACCTCTAGCCTATTTTATCGTATTGATTGTTCAAGTTTTGTAAATTTAAAATCTTAAAAATCTTTCTCTCAAAAAAAAAAAAAATCTTACAAAACTTTATTCTTTAACTGAAAAGGTCAAAGTTCAAATGTATTGATGGTTAAAATCGTATTACGCAAAAGTACAACACAAATAAGGGTAGAGAATCAAGTAAAACTATAAGGCATAAGCTTAAGATGCAAATTATAATTGGTACAATTATAATTCCCACATCACTGTTATGGAAGCTAATTTAAGTTAATATTTGTTTCTTTAATTGAATTCGTCAATTTAAGTTAATAGTTTTTTTATCAAATGCAAATTTGCATATGTTAAAAATTTTTAAAAAGAGAGTTTATGTTTGTATTATACTCTCTCCGTTCCTATATTTAAGCAACCATTTAACAAAAAATTTATATCTAAATATAAGTCTATTTTTAAATTACTAGATTCATTTATTATTGAGTTTAGTTAAAATACTCTAACAGTCTAAAATGTCAACCAAATAAAATTAATCTTTAAGACACATCCCTAAATTTTAAAATAAGTAGAAAAAAATCAATTAAAATCTAGAGTAATAACCACCTTTTAATTGTTTTTACAGTTTTAATTGAATCTCTTTTTTATCATAAGAACCATTTCCTCCTTTCACCTATCTTAACTAGTTTTCACTAGGGAGACAACCCGTGCGTTGCACGGGTTTGATTAAATTTTTTAACATAAATGAAAAAAATTGTTGTAATTTTTTTTATTTCTAAAATAAGATTATTGTTTCAAGGATTGTTTTTTATTTTTAGAGTTGGGTTTGATGAAGCAAAAACACACATGTATACTATTAGATGTAAATTTGTCGTGATTTTAGGAAGCTGAGAATTAAAGCTTATGTTAAAATAAATTTTTATCGTGATTTCAACGAAAACATGGCTTGTAGCCGTCCATCCAAACAAACACTAAGTATAGTTAAAGTTGATTAATTTGTCGTAGAGATACAAAGTAAAAGAATGAAAGTTTACTTGACAAAAAAACGAATCAAACTGCTTAAAAACAATAAACTATATAAAATATTATTTTATCACAATTACAGTTATTCGTTTCCAAAAAATGACAATTAAATACACAAACGTT
>Ga0228710_1008396_pt1 | contig 14814 bp, 17 predicted proteins | sample MedpolnodulmetaG_FD_177995 | JGI IMG/M metagenome (GOLD analysis project Ga0228710, IMG submission 177995) | Root nodule microbial communities from Medicago polymorpha collected in Santa Monica, California, United States - pink nodules | ecosystem: Host-associated > Plants > Roots > Nodule...
CAAACACTTCAATTTATGTAAGTACTTTTTAGTGTACATATTCAAACATAAATAGCTTATCAAGTATAAGAGCTTATGATGTAAGCTCTAATGTTATAAGCCCTAATGCTATAAGCATCTATATAAGCTATTTATCCAAACGGGGTCTATATCCTTATTTATTAATTTTGTTAGGTCTGTAACAATTTAACCTAATATATTCCCTCTAAAATGCTGCATTAGGTTAACAGTAATTTAACCTAACAAATTCGATCTAAAATGCAGCGCACCAATTCAACCTAACAAATTCCCCCTAAAATGCAGCAATCCCTAATATTTCTCCTCACTCATGAGCTTTTCATTCCTATCCTATTGTGTCATCGTTTGTATATATCTATTGTTTCTGTAGACTTTTTTTTTGAACAGGTTGTTGTACACTTATTTAATAATTTTTAGTATTATTTTATTTTATTTTATTTTATTCTGAGTTAAGAATTGAATGTGAGGGTTTATTTATTTTCATATTTCTTTTTTGATATGAGGATTACACGCTCTCTCATATAATTTTGCTTTTCTCTTGTAAAAAAAAAGGCATCGCCTCCATAAATAAATATATTTTTTTTTAAAATAAAAGTATAAAGTTATTAGAAAGAAAATAGAATAAATATAAATATTAAGTTCAATCATCTATCATTCTTATTTGTAACTGAATACATATATATATTCTGATAAAATAAAATAACAGTTTTTAATTGATTAGTTTTTCAAAATTAAAATGTAAAATTTGATAAGATTCAAGTGTCATTGAAGGACATGGTAAGACAAATTTGATTATAATGTTGTATCTCTATTAATCTAATTTGCGTTTATTGATCGACCCATAATCTTACGGGTTAAAGATTATTCATTGGTCTCTATTATAGTCAACAAGGCTCGTGCGTTGCACGAGTCAAAAGTCTAGTTAAACATAAATATTAATAAGTTGGGTTCTCACAGTTCTTAGTTCGTTCCCGCATTGTTTAGTTTTTTTAACCTCTCTCAGCCCTCTGCATCAGAATTAACCTGTAAGTTTTTTTCTTTTTCTTTCATGTTACAACTAATCAAAGTCGATTAATTTTATGGATTATTCGACTTTGCTGGTTTATAAGTGATTATGATTCAAATTGTTTACGATTAATTTCAAGGATTATTTGAGTTTGCTGGTTTATAATTGCTTATACAAACTATAATAGCGTGACTTTTTTTATATAAGGAGAACCGTGTTTTTTTTGTAATTATTAAATAAATCATTATTTTGTTTAATAAAGACAATATAACTTCAACAACGTATGTAACGTCGGTGCCGATGATGACCTATGGGCTATGATTTATTTTGTTAAATAAAGAGAACTGCGATTTATTTTGTTAAATAAATCATTATTTTGTTTATATGCCTTGATAATATTTTGTTTATAAATCAATATATCAATAATTTACATTAATATTTTAAAATTTAAGTAAAATTATACAAACAAATATAATAAAATAACCACATGCGTTACCGCAGTAGGACTTGAGATAACTCCTAGTGAATTTTGAATAAGCATCAATAAGTAACTTAATTTAGCATCGCCAAACATTGACATATGGAGGAGTTTCTCTTAGGCTCCAAGTAATCTCAAATGAGATAGCTCACAAAATGGATCTTTTACAGCCGGTTTTATGGTATAGTCAATTGCAGACCGTTAGATTAAGAGAGTCGGCTGCAAAGGATCCAAGTCCGATATTTCGATATTCTTACGAAGCTATATATTAGTAAGTATATTTGCAGGAATGTAGACTAAGTGCAATTCCATAACTGTTGATAAAAAATTAAACCCGTACAAATGCAGATTGGTAAAAGGATATTCTGATTGTGATAAGCAGTATTTATCAATTGGTCGTCAAAATTGTTGGCACCAGTCACAACAACTAAAATCTAAAAGAAATACAACTGGTTCAAAAAGAAAGATACATATTCAATAGGAAAATTACTGTCCAACTGATAATTTTCCACTCCCATTACTAATCGATCAACCACCCATGTGTGCTTATGTCATCTCTAACACCCAAATTGTACCATGTTTCACATTAATAAACAAAAGGATGTATGTGTCCTTTAACAGGCTTACTGCATCAAATTAAACATTACAATATATTTTAATTTAAATGAATATGTGCAAGGTTTTATAAAAAGAGGTATGCAATCGTGATCTCGATCCCGATACCATGTTAATGTGACTACAATGCAACTGCAATTTAGGTTGCACTATCAAATAGTGGCACGAGTGTTACCTCGACCTTACCTTAAAACTTTGCATATGCAATCACACTAAATCAATAATTCACATTAAATAAGGTTCAAGTATGTTAAATAAAATTACTAAATAAGTGGAAGAATATGGAATGTACTCAATTGTAACTTGTGGCAGGGGCAATAGCAAGAACATTACAGTATTTTCTTTCCCAACAAAAGTTAATTTATTCTCCACGGTTTCAACAAAGTCTAATGTTAAGGGAAAAACATAATACTTAACTAGAAGAATAATAGAAAGTGTAAATCAACATTCCTATAAAAAGAACACTACACTGCACAAGTGAAATGTGCAACAATGGATGGTAAGTTAGCAGCATCCTCAAAAGAAGCATATGAGAGCAAGCGTGGCAGTTGGATAAGTTTCCCCTTCTTCATTGGTCTCTCTCTCTTTTTCCTTTCATTTTTAAGTCTCATCAAAGTCGTTTTGTTTGGTTTTATTCCAATATATAGTAATTTGAAGTTTATGTGACATGTAAGTAATGTATGACCAATAGTTATGTTAGTCATATTCGAATTTGGGGTTTCCCAAACAATTTGTCATTTACTTGAGTTCATCAATTACTTGAGCTTATAAAAAAAACTAATTACTTGAGCTTAATAGCTTAATACACACACGTCAAGAGCATGATAATATTGTCCGATAAGTACATATGTGATGGTAAAAAACTTGGAAAAATTTGATATGTAGGGGCGTGTGTTCGAATCTGCAATTTTCCCCACCTTTCAACATTTAGTGTGTAAATTTCGCAGCTAGTCTCATTGTAACGGAAAAAAAAAGCATGATCATATTTTATATTGTTCGTTAGATAGGTATGGTAGCAGGGTCATCACTTGGAAGCGGAGAAATTGTGGGAAATTTGATTGTATATCTTATACAAGAATTCAATATAAAGAGCATCATTGCTGCTCAGATTGTAAACATTGTTATCGGAAGCATTAATCTATTTCCACTGGTTGCCACAATCGTTGCTGATTCCTTCTTTGGCTCTTTCTCTGTTGCCTTTGCTTCCTCTTGTGTTGGTTTGCTGGTAAGGTTCAACACGAAGTGAGAAATTTTTAATCAAATTTCATAATTTATCAACTTAATCAATTTCTATCGATTTTATCGCATCGAAAAGTAGAACTATACATACACTTATTCGTCTAGTAACACGATTCTCTATAAATTTTTACCTTTGCACATGCAGGGCACACTTATTTTGTTTTTGACAGCAACAATCAATTCATTAAAGCCTCATCCATGCAGCAATGATTCATCCATCACATGCAAACCACCAACAGGAATCCAATACACAGTTCTATACATAAGCATAGTGCTAATATCATTTGGTTTTGGTGGTTCACGTTACACTGCAGCATCACTAGGTGCAAATCAATTTGACAAACCAGAACATCAAGGAACATTTTTCAACTGGTACTTTTTCACTTTCTATGTTGCTTCTGGAGCTGCATTCACTGGAATTATTTACATTGAGGATAATTTTGGTTGGGCTTTGGGGTTTGGAATTTGTGCGGTGTCTGTAACGAATAATGGCTTGATGCCTTTCTCATTGTTATTCTTTGTGTATATATAGAGGTTACAAGGCTATACATATAATTACACTAAATAATTACATATAATAGAAACAAATCAATTTCTGATTTATGTCCTTATTTCTAGGAACAAATTAATAAATATAATAAGGAGAATAAATCAACTCCTTATTCACAGTGTCTACTTTTGTTGGTGTGGTTATTTTCTTGTTGGGTTATCGATTTTATCGGGCTGAAAAACCAGTAGGAAGTGCAGTTTTGGATTTGGGACGTGTTTTTGTTGCATCTGTTCGTAAGTGGATGTGTAAGGTCTCATCTAGAGTTGAGGATTATTATGCTAGTTCTACTGATGATGTTTTGGTTCAAATGCTGCCTCCAGTAACACCTGGAAAAGGATTAAGGTACTAACTACTAAGTACTAACCACATTTTTTTTTAATATTTACTCAGTTATTATGTCAAACTCATGTGGGTTCACATCATATTAAAAATGTACCCTACTTAGTAATGAGATTCACATGATTTTCTCGAAATAAAAGAGCAAACGTTGAAAACAAGTGTTTTAGAATAAATGTTACTAAGCATTGAAAGGAGAATATGCTTGTAAATTTCTGCTATATATTAACAATGTGCTGATCTATATGGAAATTCAGGTTCTTCAATCTTGCAGCTCTGATAACTGATGCAGACCTACACTCAGATGGCTCGGTTAAGAAATCATCATGGAGACTATGCACAGTTCAACAAGTGGAAGATTTCAAAAAAATAATTGGAATCTTACCACTATGGTCTTCAAGTATATTCCTATCAACTCCAATAGCAATCCAAAGTAGCATGGCTGTACTTCAAGCTTTAGTCATGGATCGTTCATTAGGACCCCATTTTAAAATCCCAGCTAGTTCTGTTATAGTCTTAATATCAGCACCCATTTTCCTCACTTTTCTTGACAGGGTGCTATTGCCAGGTTGGCATAAGATTACCGGAAAATCGCTTATGCCGCTCCAACGAATAGGAGTAGGACATGTGTTGACTGTTCTTGGCATGGTTGTCTCTGCTCTTGTTGAATCAAAGAGACTCAAATTAGCACATGTGCATGATGTTTCAATGTCTGTGTTATGGTTGTTTCCACAATTAGTGTTGGTTGGTATTGGAGAAGCTTTTCATTTTCCCGAATAAGTTACATTTTACTACCAACAATTTCCACCACAGATGGCTCCAAACACCGTGAACAAGATTCAACTATCGTGAACCACCACAGACGGCTGACTCTACTATTCAATGACAAGAATCCCCAAAATCTAAAATCGGTTGCCTCGTTCCTGAACTATGGCCAATCGGTTAACCATACATTAACCAACTTGAAGCTATTTCCATTAAACACAGTATCATTGGATAATTATCCCTAATGGCTATTTTTTTTGCTATATTTTTACTATTCCTGGACCGTGATCACATACTTTCTTCTATTTTTTTCCTCTTAATTTTTCGACAATTAGATCAATTTAACGGTCGCGATTTAAATGTCTAGAAAATTGAGAGAAAAGTTGGTGGAGAGAATCCAATCCAATGATCTTAGTCCTTCAAACTCTTCCTTCCAAAATCCACTCCCAAATAGACACTTACTCATGAATGTGCCTTAGCTCTCAAATCACCAAGAAATCAAACATGTATACATGGACTAGACTATCAAATCATGTTTAAATCATTGGAAAAAAAAGCTAAATTGATCTAATTGATAAATAATATAGTACTAATTGAAATAATAACTTAAGCATGGTAAGTTGGGAAGTTATACCCCTAATTACAGGACAATTTGCATGGCCTTTAATTTTCATATAGAGATGATAGCATAAAAAGAAAGCTACAACCTCTAAAGAAATATATCTAAAAGTGTATCTGAACCTAAAGGTAAGGTTAATACAAAACCATAGTATACGCCTATATATCTATAGCCATTAATCTTATGCAAAACATGGATGGTGGACCAAGGTTACATCTCAAGTGAGGTTAACCAATGTTTATCTTAGCAATAATGCATACTAGAAATTAGAAAAGGAACAAAAAAACACTACTACATCTACTTCTTTAATTTATTCAACATTTATCTATCTTCCCAGATTTACTAAAATGTTACTGATAACTTTATTATTGATGGTGATTTTGCACCAACTTTCCAAACCAATTGTTCCCAAATAATCTCATACTATCAATAACACTTTGTTCACTTTTGTAAAAATAATAATTTGACTTTCACTTTTGTTTTTTTTAGACAAATTATATATTCTTTCCCAACAAAATGTTAATATATTCTCCATGTTTTCGACAAAGACTAATGTTAAGGGAAAAACATAATAATACTTAACTAGAAGAATAACAGAAAGTGCAAATTAAGAGGTGAAGTGCAACAATGGATGGTAAGCTAGAAGCATCCTCAAAAGAAGCAGATGAGAGCTTGAGTAATGGGAGCAAACGTGGCGGTTGGATAAGTTTTCCTTTCTTCATTGGTCTCTCTCTTTTTCCTTTCATCTTTTAACTCATCAACATTACTAATTCACTCACTTTTGCACATCAAAATCATTTTGTTTGAGTCTTAATCATGTAGTATTCATGATTTTAGCCGAAAGTTAAGTAAAGTACGACCAATAACTATCTCGGTAATGATTCTAACATGGGTTGCCCTTTACAATTTATCATTTACTTCGAGTTCAATAATTTGATATATATATATATACACACGTCAAAATCACGATTATATTTTCCTAGTAAGTATAAATCAGATAGTAAAAAGTTGTAAGGAGATTTGATATACTAAAGCGTGGAAACTCGTAATTTTCCACCTCTCAACATTTAATGTATGTAAATTTCACTGTTTTTCTCACTATAAAAAAATGATCATATTATATTTAGACTTAATGAATGTATGTTTTGCCGATAGTTTCATTATTACACAAAAAATTAAGCATGTTTATATTTAATTTTATAATGTTGATTAACTATAGGTATGATAGCGGGGATGTCACTTGCAAGCACTGGAATAGTGGGAAACTTGATTGTATATCTTAAAAGTGAATTCAATATCAAGAGCATCACTGCAACTCAAATTTCAAATGTTGTCGTTGGAAGCACCAGTATATTTCCAGTAGTGGCCGCAGTCGTTGCTGATTCTTTCTTTGGTTCTTTCTCTGTTGCCTTTGCTTCTTCTTGTATTTTATTGCTGGTAAAGTTTAACACTCAATCCAAATTATGTTGCATATATGCAAGCATTTTGTTTTGTCATGATAGACTAACAGTGTGACTAATATTTACATCTAATATGGTTAGTCTATTCCATCATCAGTCATCACATATTTCCTCTATTAAGTTCTTTTTTTAGAAGTGGTTTTTGAGTAAGTCATTAGGACGTTTGTTTACTTTTTTCAAGTTGGATATTGTATGTTCGAATTTGTGTCCCAGCATACCAAATGTCCTATTTTACCATATGATTTGCATTTTCATAACCAAACATACACTTATTTGTGGTAATATCTCTTTTAAACTTTCAACTTTGCACTTGCAGGGCATAATTCTATTATTTTTGACAGAAACAATCAATTCATTAAAGCCTCATCCATGCAGGAAAGATTCATCCACTACATGCAAACCACCAACAGGAATCCAATACACAGTTTTATACATAAGCATATTATTAATATCAATTGGTTTTGGTGGTTCGCGTTTCACAGCAGCATCATTAGGTGCAAATCAATTTGACAAACCAGAACATCAAGGAACATTTTTCAACTGGTACTTCTTCACTTTCTATGTTGCTTCAGGAGCTGCATTAACTGGAATTATTTACATTGAAGATAATTTGGGTTGGGCTATAGGATTTGGTATTTGTGCTGTGGCTGCTTTTGTTGGTGTGGTTGTTTTTGTGTTAGGTTATCGATTTTATCGGGCCGAAAAGCCACAGGGAAGTGCGATTTTGGATTTGGGACATGTTTTTGTTGCATCTGCTCGTAAGTGGAGGTGTAAGCTCTCATCCAGAGTTGAGGATTACTATGGTAGTTCTTCTGGTCATGATGTTTTGGTTCAAGTGCTGCCTCCGCCAATACTGGGAAAAGGATTAAGGTACTAAGTATTAACCACACTTATTCTCATAGTTCAAATGTAGGGGAACATAGTAACCTTGACTGCAGATAATCTTATTCTCGTATAAAAACAACTTATAACTTATATACAAATGATAACTGACAGTTTAGGGGTCCAACATCGTTAGGATGTCTATTCTGTTACGTGTTGCCTCTGCACTCTAGTTTATGCTTAAAATGAAACTTATAGCTTTTATAAAAACAATTTGACTTTATTTTATCTTTTGTTATAACAATAACTTATAAATAAACGTCTCATTAAGCTATTTATCCAAACAATACTTTGATTTTTTTTATATGAACAAATTTAAATTAGGAGATGTTCAAAACTAGAACTACAAACTTCAACAAGTCTTTACATTGCGTACAATCTATCAATGAAAGAATTTCAAATTAAAATCCTACCATCTAGACCAGTCTTTAATGACTTGCTTGTTTCATTTTTCTGTTATGTTAATAGAAACTAGAAGTTCCATAAACTTAGTATTGAATTCAAAATATGCTTGTAAATTTTTGCTATATATGATGTGCTGATCGATATGCAAATGCAGGTTTTTCAACCGTGCCGCTCTAATAACTGATGCAGACCTACACTCAAATGGCACAATTAAGAAATCATCATGGAGACTATGCACAATTCAACAAGTGGAAGATTTCAAAAAAATAGTTGGAATATTACCATTATGGACTTCAAGTCTATTCCTATCAATTCCAATAGTAATGCAAATGGACTTCATTATACTTCAAGCTTTAGTCATGGATCGTTCTTTAGGATCCCTTTTTGAAATCCCAGCTGGTTCTATTTCTGTTATAGTCTTAATATCAGCACCCATTTTCCTCACTTTTCTTGACAGAGTGCTATTGCCAGGTTGGCATAAGGTTACTGGAAAATCACCTAAGCTTCTCCAACAAATAGGAGTAGGACATGTGTTGAATGTTCTTGGAATGGTGGTCTCTGCTCTTGTTGAATCGAAGAGACTCAAATTAGCACATGTGCATGATGTTTCAATGTCTGTGCTATGGTTGTTTCCACAATTAGTGTTGGTTGGTATCGGAGAAGCGTTTCATTTTCCTGGACAAGTTACATTCTATTATCAACAATTTCCACAATCACTAAAGAGCACATCAACTGCAGTGGTTTCAATGCTTATAGGGATTGCTTTTTACTTGAGCAATGCTTTAATTGACCAAGTTCGTCGGAGTACTGATTGGCTACCGGATGACATAAATCATGGGAAGATTGACAATGTGTACTGGATGTTAGTCCTACTTGGGGGTATCAACTTTGTGTATTACTTATTTTGTTCTTCTGCTTACAAGTATGAAAATGTTTAAGAGGATGTGATGTTATGATAAATGTTATCACTGCTATGGTTGGAGTAAGCAATAATGATAATAAGTTCTTTTCTCCTATATTCTATGAAAAATATTATCCATTACATATATTGCATCTATACTAGTGACAATCATATAGTTGTTGAATAATTACTCGTGCATAAGAACAAATTTCATGTAACAGTTAACACCATGGCATCACATTATCACAAGATTTTTTCTTATAGAGATCTACAAGGGGAGGAAGGTGGTGGGGGAAGAATTTTGTCTTATTCATTATTCTCAAAATAATGTGATAATGATCTCATTAACAGAAAACAAAAATAATGATGACCAAGAATAACAAACAACAAAAGAACATGACAAAAAGAAAAAGAAAAAGAAAAAGCCTAATAGACTTCTAGTTTTAACAATCTAGTCCCTCTTATAACTTCAACACCGTCTTATTCAATCTCCATAATCATCATGTCATGATTGTAACAATCTTTGGAATCGTCTCGGAATCCGATTTCTTTTCATAATTCTGTTCTGCGGGTAGTATAACAGACTCCTGTTGTGCATTAAGGATGTTTTGCAATGCATCCTCACTCACTCCAAAAGCAGCAGCAAGTTCAGGTCCCATCATGCTCTTCATAAGTGACGTGGCACCGACCAAAAACTGTGGCTTGTTCTTCTGAGCTGAAGTTGTGAACCCAAAGAAATCAAGTGGTTCATTGCTTGATGCTATTTGGCAAAATGCAAAGTATCTTGGTACAAAGAAAACATCTCCTTGTTTAACATGTGTGTCCATTGCATTTGTTCCATTTGGAAACACTATTTGAATTCTACCAGAACCTCTTATCACTATGCCATACTCTGTTGCCCTTGGATTTACATGGGGTGTCATCATGGATCCCTGCCATATAGATTGAATGCAAAAGAATTAATTATATGTGTTATGCAATAAATAAATATAGTTGACATATTACATAGTTTATATTAAGTATATTTTATTGAGTACTTGTGCGAAGCAAGGATTTATTGTGAAGAATACAATCAAATGTTGCCGCAATCAAATGTTGTCAATGCATCCTCAATTGCAGTAGTTATGGTTACGACAACATAAAAAACAATTATGTAGATATCCAACTTGTTGTCATGGATCATTTATCAAAAGAATATTGCGAATAGGTTTTGAAGTGTGTGCAATCTAACTTCACGAGTCAGCTGTCAGCCACATCTAGATCGTCTGATCAAGATGGAACGTTTAAGATGTGGCTGACTGGTTACAATAATGAGAGTATGAATGAATGCACACAACCTATATTCTTACAAGTAACAATTTACCAATACTAGGATTTCGTACCGGTTTGAGATTGACGTGATAAATGCCAATGCCGGAACTTTTGAGTGGAGAATAATCATGACCGTCTAGAGCAACACTCCAACCATAACTATTTTTGAAATCTGGTTTTCTATCATAGATGTTGCAAGAGTGAGGGGTTTTGTGGGTAACTTTGTCACATTTCTTATTTTTTATCTCATTGCCAAATACAGATTCCGATAACTTCCTCCAAGACCAACTTGTTTTTTGCATTACTTCATCTTCATCTTCTTGTTCTTGATCTTGCATCATTTTCTTCATGTGGTTTAGTTTATCATCCTCTTTTAGTTGAAGGAATTGTGTCCATATGCTTGAAGCACTTGCATGTGAACGACCCACGTGTACAATTGGACCCTCATGTTTCCTTGTGAAGAATTTACTCAACTCTGATCCTGATACCTGTGATGAGTTAATTATTTAACACATTATTAAGTTTGCTAGCTATGAAAAACCGACAGACACAAAGACATCGAACACGACACATAGTGAAGTTGTTTGTTAGTTTCCTTACATTAAATGCAGATTCAAGGATTCGAGGCTCGAATCCGGAAAGTACTGACACTGGGGCTCCTCCTCCAATATAGAAAGACTACAACATATAAACAAGCCATATTAATTTATTAGAAAGATTAATCATATTATATATAAACGTATTGATTGATTATACAAATGCATATATACATACCTGGAAAATACCAATTCTCAAACTCTCGGATGGATCGATGCTACAAATAATGTGAAGCTTTTGAGCCTCCCCAGTATTCAACAAATAAAATACAGAACCAGCTGGAATTTGATACACATCTCCCTTCTTCAAATCCCTCTCTGCCAATTTATCCTTATATATGAATCCCACCTTTGCTTCTCCTGAAATCCATGTTCAAGTTAACTCCTAAATTTTCAAAATACACTTATAGCAGGGAATTACATCTTTCACAAGTGATCTTAAGTTTCTATTTTTCACTTTATGGTAAATTTTAAATATCTAGCCGTGTTACTCTTAAGTTATTTAGTCATGCAGATCTTACATTGGAAAATCTAAATGGATTAATGATATGATACCTGTAAGGACAAATATGATGAGAGTGGAATCAAGATATTGAGGAACAAAAAGTGAGCTTGGTTCCATAGTGATAAAACCAACGTGCAAGCGTCTTTCAGATATTCTACCACCATGACTCTCCAACACTCTCATCTCTCCTGCGTCAGTCTTCACCACACGCTTTGAGTTTTGCAACAAGAACAATTTTTTGTCTTGCGTTGAAGGTCCATTTGATCTATCTTCTTCCACCAACATTGCCATTGTCATGGACACACCATGACAAAGAATAAGAAGCATGATCAAAAGGGGTGATTTGTTTCCCATGATTTTGGCTATTTTTGTATTGCTTACAATTTGAAGCTAGCTTGATTGATAAGGAAGAACAAAGAGAGTCTATTTATAATAAAAAAGATAGTGGGAGATAATTTTTTTGGAGGAGATACATGTCATGCATGTAGAAATTTAGGGATCTTGTTGACCATGTATTGTGCTATTTTGGAGACAAACATTCTATCAAAGATTCTACTAATGATTGAAAACTTCTACTATTCCAACATTCATGGCTTTCTTTTTTGGGTTGTGTTAACTTGTGGGCACATGTTAAGAAACCTAAAAGAAGAAATATTTCCTAAAATTTTGTGCATTTAATTAATTAAAAAGTTAAAGAGTAAATGCAATGCACACATTTCAATAAATTATTTATATATTTGAATCATTAACTTGTGCCTTGAGGACATTTCCCTTCTTTTTTTTATGACTTTTACTCCATTGCGATATTTTCCTTCTTATTAATTATAATTATAATTATAATTATTGGATGCTTTGAGTCTAGAAAAACTATTTGAAAAGTGAGGTAACCTTAAAAAATAGAGTATTACTTTTCCCACCCTATGCCTTTCCTCGCGCGTCCTATTTTTTTTCCAATTTTACCCCTGGTCCGGATTTAGTTTTCTGAACTGCATTGATAGGGATTTTCAGATTTATTCGGAATTTAAACTCCGGAATGCTCTTTTTCCAGGATGTTTTTCAGTTTAAGCTTTCAAATTCGTAAAATTAATGCAAATAGAAATATAAAACAAAAATAAAAAGACAAAAAGATAAAAATAACTCATTTTATTGATAAAGAAATAATACATTACAATAATGTTGAAGCTTTTTGAGCTTGTTACATAAGAACCTAAAACTATTTCTAATATTATCTTATTACATAAGCTATACCAGTGGCTCCAGCCACCGGTGGAGAGGAAAGAAGATGGCGGGGAAGAAGAAACCAATGCTGCCTGATAGGACATACTAGTAGCTTTAGTGTTGGAGGGGAAACAGAGGGGGCATATGTGCCTCTAGGGAGCAAAAGACCATGATGGTCAAGCTTACTCCCAGACAGACCAACCTCACACCCAGATTGATCCCTTCCCTATTGACCGATCATATGACCCCTGCTGGATTTCCAAAGAGGTCTCTTTCTATGAAAGGCCAACGATGGAAACACATCGTTGTAGAAGGAATAGGAGAAGAGGAGAAAGAAGAGGGTGTGAGAAATTGTGAGGAAATGAAGCATATTTATCGGGGAGGGAGGGACCAAAAAAGGTGGGAAAGGCATCAAAGCAATCAAAAAACGTGTAACCACCGTCCAAAAATGTTTTCTTTGTGGTGCAGACCACCTGCCAAATTCTTCTGGTGTGTTTCGGAATATGTAATCCTGATAACACATGGATTCCGAATTACGTATTCCAGAAAAATACGATTATGGGGTGTACCAAAGGGAAACTTGGGACATTATGTATGGTGAGGGTTGGTTTGGAATTTATAATCTGGATTGCTTCAGCATTGGATTCTTTTGTGTGTCCCACATTGCAACGACAATTTTTGTGGTCCACAACACCCAGATACCTCTGTAAATAGGGGTCCCTGTTTTCATTACGAGTAAACTGTTTTCATTACAAATAAACTACACCAGAAGAAAAAAAATCATGGAATTCCCTGGCTTTGATCCGAACACCACCCCATCTGTTTAGGACTCGTAACGATGTCACCCTCCTCGGGCTGAAGGATGAGTTGGATCAAATCAACCGTCAACTCAATCACAGAGACTCGAGGAGGGTGGTCGGTGTTGAATATCGATGTCCATTGTCCGACGCAGCCGGATCTCTTCGCTTCAACCAGATGAAACTCACGAACGACGACGACGTGAGAACCATGTTCTCTGTCTTTGGTCAGCACTGTACTAGTGGATCAATCGAGTTGGATGCTTGGTTGGTTAGATCTGCTGAACAAATTCTGAAAAGTTTGCACCGGCCCAAGAACTACGAAGAGATCAGGGCTCTGCTGGAAGGACCAGAGGAGGAAGAAGTTAGTTTAGATGATCCGTGATAATGTGTTATGTTTTAATTAATCGTGTGTTTTATGTTGTTTTAATTGTGTGTTAGTTATGTGTTGTTGGATTAAGTTGTTGCATTGTGTTTTGAATAATATATATATATTATTTAAACTTTCATTATGTATTAATTTACGTCAAAGATGTTCATTTATACACCTTTTTTATACACCTCTCATGTACACCCCCTGTTTCAGGGGTGTTTTAGTAATTTCACATCACATCATCACCCTCTCATCTCTTTTTTCAATGTTTTTGCCACGTGTCACAATTGTGTGGGTGTTAAAAGGTGTATGCCACCTAAGGTGTTCCATGTATAAGTGCTCATACAAAGTAACATTAGTCATACTAATTAATTTTATGTCAAAATATCTTTAAAACATGCAGGGTGTTTTTGACTGTTTCAAGCAGGTTTTAACAAAAATAAACATATTTATCTCATAAATCTTACATGTGAGACATGAATTAATGTTTACATGTGAGACATGAATTAATGTTTTCTTATGAAAATAATTTATTTAATTTTGATCTTACATGTAATATTCATTTTGAAAATATATGTTATTTGATAATTTGAGTTGTGTAACTACTTTCCTAACTAGACTCTAACCCGTGCGATGCACGGGTTTTGTAGAGTTTCATATATAAAATATCAAATTGGCTATATTATTACTTGTAGAGTTGCATATAAACTCAGAAAGAATCAAACTAAGTGACAATTGAG
>Ga0228710_1008397_pt1 | contig 14814 bp, 9 predicted proteins | sample MedpolnodulmetaG_FD_177995 | JGI IMG/M metagenome (GOLD analysis project Ga0228710, IMG submission 177995) | Root nodule microbial communities from Medicago polymorpha collected in Santa Monica, California, United States - pink nodules | ecosystem: Host-associated > Plants > Roots > Nodule...
GGTATTAATGAATTTTTTTTTTTTTTTAAGTATGTCCTATGTGGTACTTTAAGGTTGTGTTTTTGTGGTGTGATTTGTTGAAATCATTTTTGGTTTTAAAATCATGTTCACAGATAGGGTGTGAAGAATAATAATAGATCTTATGTAGGATGTTATATCATAGACCTTTAACGATTTAATCTTAGTTTCTTTTCCATTGGTGTTATTAAGATGATTTTGATTTATCTAATGACTTATTTGGTCTTCAATCATAGTTGGACAATAGTCATTGTTTTCTGTTTTATTTTTCAAATCATACAACAAATCAATTGCTGTGATTCAATGTTTGTGTAGCTTAAGGGAAGGCTGCCTGCTTGCTTTGCAAGAGGTTTTGGACTACAAGTTGGTCCATATGTCATGCTTCGTGATCAGAACCAGAATGAGATTGAGGTTGCCATTGAAAACAAGAACGGGAAGTGTATTTTGCTGATGGATGGTCATTTTTGAAGACCTTTTATGGCATATTGGCTGGTGGTTGGGTCACAGTGATATTTGCCAATCAACATTTTTTCCTTCTTGAAGTTAGAAACCTCATTGGAGATGAATTGGAGTATCCTCGCCTTGATCCTCCCCCTCAAAATGATGTTGCGGACTCAAAGTGCAAATGACTATAGAAAGTCCTTTGTTAGATATGGTTCCAATGCTCTTTTCCTTCCCACTGTTTTCTGTCATACAATTGTTAAGCAGTTAACGTCGGAGGATGTTACTTCTGGAGCGTTGGTGAGTTGCACATTTTATTTCTTTACCATTGCTTTCTAATAATAACTGATTAGATGTTTAACTTGCGTTGTTTTTTTCCCGTGTATTCAAAAGCTTAATTGGCTAGGTTTCTGTCAAGCTGTGTTTCCTGTTGAGTCAACGGAGATAACCGTCGTTGATTACCTTGGTTATCCTTGGAAATTGCAAATGGAGTTTTGTGTATCGTTAAAAGGTTCCAAGGTTATTTGTAAAAAGTCTGGCGAAGCATTGTACTCTCCATTAGGTCTTTGTTTTGGTTACTTGCATTTATTTTATATGGCATGATTTTCATTTAGGGTACGGTACTTAATTCTTTATATTGACTGCCTCTCAGGAACGGCAGCTGGTGTTGAATTTGCATATGTTTGCAGGGACATGTTAAAGCTGAATATGTATCATGTAGAGTTTGAGATGACAATTGTAAGTGTTTTGTATCTATTTGAGGCCATTAATTGAAATTATTGTCATTGACTAATTTCACAGTAGTCATCGGATCAAAGTCACGCTTTGGTATAATAATTTGGTTGATTATATGATGGCGAAGTAATGGTTATCATTTTAGACATTAAGGTTCGCCATTGAATTTGTCTGTACTGTCTGCATATTCCTCATATGATTGCGTTGAATGGCTGGAAAACCAGCATCGGCGATAGTGATTGAGATAATGGTTATTATCTAAATTGCTTGAGAATTAGAGTCTATTATTACTTTAAGGGCTGGCTTTTTGGTTACTTGATTGCCAAGGAAACATTATAAGTCTGATTGCGGGTTATTAATCGTTAGGAGTTTGATCTTATGTTATTAATAGCTGAGTGTTCATAAGTATAATACTGTTCATTTTATGTTTGACAGCCAAAGGTGAGGATTTCTGCGTGTTTTGCGAAGGAATATGGCCTACATGTCGATGACATCGTTATGTTGCGTGACCCCAAAAAAAACATGTTTGAGGTTCAGGTTGAAAAGAAGAATGAGCAGATTTATATCAGGAATGGTTGGTCTGACTTGAGAGGGTTCTACAAGATTGACCTTGGTGCATGGATAACACTCACCTTTGCAGAACCAAACCTCATGCTCATGTCTATAAAAAATAGATTTGGAGTGGAAATTGAGTCCCTAACAACACTCCTCTGATTAAATCAAGGCTGGTTGGTCCACTTACTGGAGGCAGTGTGATGGGTTTTTACCATTCTACTGTCCACATCTTGGACTCTTCCGATGTTCTTTCGGGATTCTTGGTAAATAGTATATCGTATAGTTTCTATTTGTGTTTTAATTATAGATTCACAATTACACATAATAATCTTACTTATCTCTGTTTCCACCACTGATGTTGCCATGGTCTAACTTTTGCCGTGATGCATTTTCGAAAAATAATGCTGATATAACTATTGTTGATCAATTGAGGTTTGCTTGGAAGTGTGATGTTCAAGAATAATGGTGTATTTTGTAAAATTGGAGATGACTGGAGGATTATTTTTGCACGACACGTAGGTTGGTTGCAGACAATGGTATAAAACTTTCTATTAATAGGGAAAAGGGAAACAACGTTGTTTACTTCAATCATGTTCCTCTGTAGTGTATACATAGACGCTTTCTCCAGCCTCCGGCTGATGCTGATACGAAATATGTGTATCAGGTTAATCACTATTTTGTGCAGTGTCCCTTGAAGAGGAAAAGGATCTGATTATTAATGGGATCAATGGTTATGGTGGATAATTTGCTGGTGGGGATATTTTAGTTTGTCTCACTTTTGATGAATGTATTTGTTCCGTCGCTATTTTATGGATATTCTCTTCTCTCTATTTTGGTTATTATCCGTTTTTGTTTAGTGTCCTTTGGTATGTGATGGTGGATCCTGATGAATGTTGAGTTTCTTATAAAAAAATTTCCTTACCGGAGTTACTTTCAATGAAAAATGTGATTTTGTTTGTTATGATATCACCGTGTGTGTATCATTCGTATCACCTTTATTTATAGGCCATGCCATTGTTTCATGAGCATTTCTTCATCTGTGATCTGTATTTGTCTACTGTCATGCAAACTGTTGTCAACATTTGCTATCAGGTTCTTCTTCAACAACCTGGTCATGGTCATCCGTTTTATTCCGATTCGAGTTCGACGATTTGTGTTGACTGTGATTATACTGAGACTGCATCTGATATCTATCTCGGTAATTCATATTATTACTCACTCAAATTTGCATTTTTTTCAATAGTTTTAGGGGTTTTAGATTTTATTTTCGGTGTTTTTCTTTTCGAATTCATCGTTACGTTGCTTTGCATTGAAGTGATTCAAATTGAGAATGATGAATTATGAATTGTGAATTTCGAATTTTGAATTTTTCAGTTCTGATTTTCATTTTTTTTTTGTGTGCAGGATTTGGCTTGGTTGAGTTGATCTACGGTAAGTGATTATTGCTTTGTGTTACAGTTAGATCTGAATTGTGAAGTAATCTTGATGTCGTTGATTGATTACTTAGCTTGATATTTTGCAGAATTTTGAATCATCGACTTTGAAAAAGCACGTTTCTGCGTTTTCTGAAGATGAAGCGGTCACGTGACGACGTTTTCATGAGTTCATCTCAACTCAAACGGCCTATGCTGAATAACTCTAGAGGAGAAGCGTGAGTTTCTGTGCTTTTTTGAATCTGAAATTTCATCTGTTGGTTTTTCTTCAATGATTTTGTGTTTGATCAAACATCTGAATCTTAATCGCCTGATATTAATTGTCTTTGTTGTGATGAAATTTTGTGTTTTTTTGTGTTCTTATGTGAAATTGATGGAGTGTTTTTAAATAATTGTTTGGTTTTTGTAACATCTTATCTGCTAAGAGTTTAGTAAAGTGTTTAATTGTTTGGAGTTTAGTTGTAAGTTTTAATTGGCCTGAAATTTTTATTCTTATTGTTTAAATTATTGCAGTTTGTATTTCATTTTTTTCCGCTGATGCTTTCAAATATTAATGATTTTATCAGGGTTAGAAGTTCCATGTTACCTGTATAAGAGTGAATAAAACCTCAATATGATTCTATTAAAGAATGATTTAGATACTTTCTAGAAGTTGGATTTCATGTTCTTTTTCCTTTCATCGTTGCACCCTCTTGGCGCTGTTTGGATTCATGTTTAGGTAGTATATCCAATTTCAAAGGTATGTAATTTTATGGTAATTCCTGTCGAGTATGTGATCCCATATGCGACTCTTTTTTTTCAATTGTGATTGTTCGTTAATCTCTTTCCTTGCTTTGAGTTCCGGTTCTTTTATTTATTTCGTTCAATATGTGATTCCTTTTTGGCAATACTCTTGAATAATCTAAACTTGAAAGTTTTGGTTTCCTTCTTAGGTAGAAATACCTCGCAATAATGAGACAAATGTGGAGGTTTGAGAGGTCACTCACCAAATGAGCACATGCACTTAATATGGTAAATCTAATTGAATATCAGTTTGCGAACGCATGTACCGCAAAAAATACGTTCAACCGCAATTAATCGCGGCAATTCGCTTATATATTCGGTGTGTTACTTTCAAATCTGATTATGAATTTATGTCGGAAAAAACTTATATACACATGTTTTATAGTTTAGTGACAATTCCTGAGTGTTATGTATCCGAAAAATAAAGAGTTTAGTAAAAAATTAATTTTCCTGGCAGTGCATATTAGCGTGTGCTTCAGCCTAGAGTCACGGTAAACAAAAATATACCACTTGGCCCATATGCACCTCATATCTTGGTTGTTTCAATTAATGACATATGCTATTGGAATTAGTTTATTTGTATATCAGAAAGTATTTTCAAAGATCTTCCATGTATTAATAAATATAAACATTGATATTTATGGACTGATGTGCATCACCATCTTTATGTATATTTACTGTGCAGAAGCATGACATGTTCTTATTATTGTATTTAATAGGACAAGACAAGGATGCCTTCAAGTTTTGTGAAGGGATACAGGGTACATATTGATGACGTTGTTATGCTGTGTGATCCCAACAATAGTATGTTTGAGGTCCGGGTCGACAAGAAAAATGGGAAAGTTTATCTTAGGGTTGGTTTCAACTGAAAAAATTCTACAACATTGACCTTAGGACATGGATAAAGCTGACCTATGCAGAACCAAATTTGATATTGAGGTCCATTCGAAACAGGTCTGGTGTGGAGATTGTGTATCTCAACAACACTCCTCCAACTATATCAAAGCTCATGAGTACACATGTTGGTAATTTATGAGTTTTAGTTGTAGTGTGGTTCATATATTGAACTCATCTGATATCGAGTCCCGTGTTTTGGTAAGTGATGCTTTGTGATTTGTATGTAGATTAAGAATCCAATGGCATATAAACAAGCAGAGGTGTTAATTATTTTTGCATTTTGCGCAGATGCCGTCATGGTCTAGCTTTTGCAGGGATGCATTTCTGAAAAACAATGGTGTCATAATGATGATTGTGGGGAAAAGGGGAGCAATATTGTGTACCTAAGACATGTTCCACTGCAGTGCACGCATAAAAGCTATATCCTGCCTCCGAGCTCACGTATCAATGAGAAGTATGTCTATCAGGTCGATCATTATTTCATCAAGTGCCATATAAAGAGTAACAAGCCCTGAACGTTGATTGTGTTGATGGCTATGATGCAAAATTTGGGTGATGATGTTTTTTTGGTTAGAAGCACTTAAGCTTAGTGTTACTGCTGTGTGTTTCTTTGTCTGGAGATCAGTGTGACTCTTTTTTGTTTAGAATTTGGTTAATTTTATGTTTCATGACTGTTGTTTAGGGCTCATCAGTGACTCACTCATTGCTATGTGAAGTTTGTTGTTCTATTTGCAAGACAATGAATGTACCTCACTGTTGAAAGTGCAAGTAATTAGTAAATGCATATGTGGTTGCTGAGAATTAGCTCTTTTATTAATGCTAATGTTTTCGTTTCCTGCAACTGAAGATACGAGCTTTATTTATCTTTTGTATTCGTTTCATCACTGTGTTGTTTTTTTGCCGTCTGATCCTAAACTATTTGATTTTGTTGATGGGATAGATTTTTTATGCCAGCCAACTATCCAAGTTTTCTGCACAATGAAAGAATTAACTGTATATGTATATAGCTTATGTTGTTATTCAGCTGGTTTGACAGATTAGTCATTATGAAGTACATCTGTTCCAGACAGGTTTTATTGTCCCTTTTTCTTCCGAGTGGATGACACAATCACGTATGTAATGGTGATTTTCTGTCATAATAGGTCCTTATTATCACAAGAGATTATTCCACAAAACATAGTGCAGCAAAACCTGCAAGATTATTATCACAAGAGATTTTTTGGCACTATGATACTTGATCAGTAGCAAGATATAAACAACTATAAAAGTACTTATGTAGGATGAGTATGAATCCTTTTTCAGTAATTTTTTTTTGCTTCATTTATATAGTTTGAAGATGCTGAAGTTTTCTTTTTCTGTTACCAAGCCTTTCCAGTCTTGAGATCTTCGCTTAAGAAGAATTGGCTACCTGGTAATGAAGTCTCCCTCTTCAGATGAGCTTACAGATTCTCATGCAGCTTATTTCGTAATAAAGGAACGCATTTTTTTCTATGTAAGTGCTTTCTCCGCTTGCTATTCAATAATGATATAAAATATGGTTTTTAATTATGGAGTCCATGCAGCAGAATTTTGTCATGGCAAGGAATACACAAGAAGTTTATGAGGAATTGCGTATATTAAAGTGTTGGTAAGTCTGTCTTCACTTATTCATAACAAGGTCTGCAGTTTTTTTTCTTTTCTTAAGAAAACTCACAATACATAATTTCTTTTTATTGTTATGAGTCTTGCTTTTTTTTTTTTATTGATAAACATGTGATATTACCTTTGCCTTTCTCAGCTTAATAGTCCTGATCAATGGTGGTGACAAGTCCAATTTGTCGCTTTGAACTAACCTTTTGAAACTACGCACTTACCACATCGAATTCGATACAGCCAATGTACATCATATGATCTTATGTCGAATATGTGATGTTGTTCGTTTGCTTTAAGAAAATGTCGTATTACATGGTCTCTTTTGTTGTGATATGTTCTGATTTACAACTAAGTTATTCCCTTTAGGTAAAATCTAAGTAGTGAAGTTGCAGCAATGTACTTATTGGCATTCCAGTGACTTGAATATTAAGTAATCGCCAAATTATGATATTTTTTGTTCTGTTTAGCTTATACTTTTGATTTACGCAACGTCGTTTAAAAGTTTAGTTATGAATTGGAATTTTGTTAGGAAAGTTGATTGACATATAGCATGACTGTTCTATATATGTTTTGGTTATGAATTAGAATATTGCTATCAAAGTTTCTGCATTGGAATATCCATAAAAAAACCTCTCCATTACTAAGTGTTGCTGTATTAATTTTGACCGAGTCAAATCAACCAAAGTGCTGCTACAATATTATACAATACACAGAAGGAATAACTCTAAAAGTAATAATTTTGCACACATGATATATTTTTCAAATTGATTGAGTTGATTGTAATCAAAACATATTGATCAATAGTCGCGCGGGTCAAGCGTCTAGTTAGGGATAGAAAGAATAAAGAAAATCAAGGGTGTAGAGAGAGGTCTGAACAAAAGGGAAAAAAAAAAAAAGAAGGTTGAGTGAGTGATAACAAAGTGAAGGGAATAGGAAAAGATGTGATCAGAAAAGAAGAAAAAAGAAGTGGGCCGAGAGAGAGGGGTAGACCGTGAGGGAAGAAGAGAAGGCACTTCCATGATTTTCCTCACCATTCATCAAGAATAGAAGAAACATCCTTTCCCCTTTCTTTTCCTTCTGCTGGTCTTGAAAATAGATAAGAATGAGGAGGAAATTTTGAGCTAGCTTTCAAGAATAGGACATATAATCTCAACATGCACATCTCCTTTTAGGAATTTAAGGCAACATAGTCTTAACCCAAACACTAAAACCTCTCTAGGGTGTACTTAGGGTTATTATAATTGATTTATGATTTATGAATATTTCTTCTCTATTCTTGTTTGCATGCTAGAAGATTAGATTTTTAACTATTGACTTCTTTAATAAATCATGTTTTAGACATATTTGAATTAGTATGATAGTTATTATTATGTGATTTATAGTAATTTTATGAATTGAGCTGTTCGGTTTGACAAATTACGTTGCGTTAATTAGCTTAATAGATCTATATCTTGAGTTAGGAAATTAGTTTTTGAGTGGAACCAGTTGGATTTTAAAACTAACCTATAGTAGTTTCTTCATACTTAATTTCATAATTTTATAAATTACCTATATGTCTCGGTAGTTATGTAAATACAACTGTTCTGTCATAGAAGTCTAAGGCCACATGGCTGACTTTAGATAATCAAAACTTGAGTTGTATGAATCGGCTTGGTGTGAGACTAATTCGGTTGAAAAGTTCTAGATTATGTTTACGAATTTATGTCACCACTTCACAAGTAGGAAAATCACTCTAGGTGTATTCATTACATTTAGACATAAAGAAATCAAAGTAATAAATTGTGAGGTAAGAGCTAGTGAAGTAGTAAGTGGGACGCCGCTTGCGAACAAGTTAACTTCACTAGTAGGTAGATTATTCCTAAGTACACTCACGCTTAGGAGTATCTGCAATTAAAATTGACAAGGCTACTTCTCTCTGTAATACTCATTTAATCTTATATGTTGATTTGCACAAAGAAGTATATTACTCATCTCATATTATGTTTGATTTGGTTAAAGGATTCTAAGAAGAAGTTGTAGAGTGCAGCTAAAGTATGTAATATACGAATTCCCGTGTATATTGACCATTGTTTCTTGTTGGTAAAATTTTAGATAGGTACAAGAGTTTATTAAGAGAAATGATATTTGAACATCCATTTTTAACAACTTTTGTGACAACCCTCTCTTTCATACTCTCATTATACTTTTATTCTCTCTCTTCCTTTTTCTCTCTCTATTGTTATTGTCCAATAAAAAGAGAGGAAAAAAGGTTGTCATTAAAAGTTGTTGGAAATTGGATGTCAGAATATCATTCCTCGTTTATTAATTAGTGATATTGATGGAGAGAGCTTTTCATGTCTAGTACACCAGACATGGCAGAGAACATCAAAGTGCATTTGATTTTATATTCTATGTTACTGAGATTTTGTGCTCACTGTGTTTGGATGATGTTTTCAGGTGAAGCTTGACATTGGAAAGTTGAAGAGTATGTCCGGACTACTCGTCAACAATTCAATGTAGAGTCCCTTCCTTACCGGATCACAGTCAGGGTCGTAGATTAGAAGTTGTTCTTCTGTTGTGTTATCTGATTAAAAATGTAATGAAATTGGTGTATTTAAAGTTTAAAAATGATTAAATTTTTATACACTTTCAATTTTTACGTATCCTTTTAATTTTCATTGTCTCTTGTATCAAACATCTTTCTAGATGTTTCAAACTGATTCACTCAATAAAAACCCAACCTTAGATTAACCAAAATGTCTTTCCTTTTGCATATGTGAATCCGCATCAAATTCTCAATCAATTTTAGTGTCGCACACTATTATTTGTTAAATAAACGTTCCTGGCAGGGTTTGAATTTCTACTACACACACGGCACATGCGAACCAAACAACTACTCCAACAAGCCAATTCATTAGGGTATATTACAATAACATAAACTCACATGAGTTTAAGTAGTAGCATTAGGGTGCATTGCAGGTGCAAAAGAAGCTCTGATTAGAAGCCAGTTATGATTAGAATAGATGATAAATTTTCCACAAAATTTAAATAATATCGAATGAAATGGGTGAGTTGTGTATGTCATTTTTTTTCTTCTAAAATGTAAAAGCATTAATAAATAACCGACTCCACATACTACATTACATTGTTATTATTTTCAATCACGCCTTGTAATTGAAACAAGAACTCTGCTGATATGCATCGGGAAACAACCTAAGGTCGATGGCTTTCCATATACTTGTTTGGTATTACTCTCTGAGCATGATGAGCAGACTGAGTGCAATGAAGAACGGGTACTCTTCATCAACGACATAGACGAAGAGGAAGAAGAAAAGCTTGAACCACGGGGTGACGCCATAGATTCAGAATCAGAGCTACAATCCAATCTTGATAGTACATCAAAATCTTCATGAAAACAATCTTGTTGTGGCTTCTTGCTTTTGATTTTGACTACCCTTTTCTTCCAAAACTTCAGCTTTGACATGGTTGAAGCTGGTTTTTTGGGGTCCAAAATGCTTGGTTTGGGTAGCCCCAAGCTAAGAATTTTTGGTGGGGGAGTGAGTGGTGGAAGCACTTCCTTTGTTGATGATTCTTTTGCTATCCCTGGTTGCATTTCCCACTTGAATGGAACACCTTCTCCACTCCTATAATATGATATACGAGAGGAACATCCCACAGAGGATCTTCTTGATAGAATCTTATTGCTTTCAATCTCAAATAAATCCATTTCACCTTTTCCTAGTACTAAGAATTATGGAAGAGAGAAATAAGCTGCATGTATTTATATAGAATCCAATTCAACCGTGTTGACCATTAGAATTATCATAATTTAAAAATTACCTATCTTGTTGGGTTGATCAGTCATAACTCATGTTACTTGCAATTTGAGTGACTTGAAGTCTTTTTTGTATTGACAAGGAAACAAATTGCAAAGCAAAGTGAAAATGTGTCGTTGTTTCTAAGGTTTCCCTTGATAAACCTTTTATATTGTAAGTTTGCCGGCCTCTATTGCATGTGCAATTACCAAACCCGAAAGATTTGGCCTCCATTTTAACTACCTTCTTACACAACGTGAACATTATTACATATTACTTTTCTATTACATAGTATTAATTACGGACTTGATAACATAAGTACGACGATAATGAATGGTGAAGTCGTGAAAATGACTTTTCTGATGAAGTTAACACTGTAACATCAAAATTGTAGTGAGTAACACCCCACTGTTTGTACAGTGGCATCAAAAGTTCAGTCCTCATAGTATCATCAATTCATCAGATTAACAAGTCTACACTTAATCTAATTTTATCCTATCTTGTTTTAAGTATAACACCCTATAAAGTATAACACTCAAGACTATCACATAATATCATCAAATCTGTTTGCATGTTAAAGATGTCAACGATAAAATAGTAGCTGTAAGTCCAAGATGTTGCAAGCATTACTAGATAAATTACTATTGATCATTAATCAATAATCAACAATTTAAAAATAAATTAAACATTAAAATTAAAATTAACTTTTTCAAAAAAGTCAATTTCCTGACTACACCGTAGAAGCTCCTAGTAAGGAAAATTCTATGGTGGCAAGTATGCTTGAAAACATTCTTGTGTGTCAATAATGCTTTTGTTGAGAAAATTTGATGTTGAATTTTCACTAATGTGTAACTCAGTCTCATTTTTTATGCATGACCTAATCCATCTACTGTGTTTTTCGTTACAGCTTTTGATTGGAAACTTAATAACTTTTCTCAATTGATAAGAAGCAAAACCCATTACTTTGGAAATTAGTAATTAGAGTTTCGTCCACTGAATCTGAATGAATGCAATTGCGTCTATTAGCTAGTATTTCAGTTACTTAATTACGAATGGAGTGGACTTTAGGGAATAGTGTATTTTTAACTCTATATCATATATCATGCAATTTTAATTTGTATAACTTATTTTTTGAGTATGATTCAATTAACCTACAACACTAATTTTATCACAACTCCTTTTTATCACGTTTTACTCTTCATCCCATTGCTTATCTTTTTTTGTTGATTTGCTAATTTTTTTTGGTTGACATTTTGCTCATAATTACAGACTTAAAGAGTTACAGTAACCTAAGAAAAGTTGATATGAGCAAAATTTATCCATATCATAGGTGATATGATTTATAAATACATTAAATGAAAATGCACTGTATTTTTAATTTGTGTGAGAATTTATTTGTGTGGAAATTTAAACTAAGGCTTTGTTTGGTAGTTTGGAGGAGAGGAATATAGGGAGAATTGAGAAATATTTCACATTTTTTGAAAATATTTTTTTAGAGAGTGATAAATTAATGCTTATGATTGATATATATATTTTTACTTTTAAGAATATTATAACAACATATATTAAATTTGAAGAATTCATATAAACCCTCCCAAACCCCCCAAAACTCTCCTCTAATACAATTTTTTAGTTCCCGATTGAGGAGAATTTTATATTTTGAGGAAAAATAAGCATCCAAAGCGCTCATTCCAATGTTCTTTATTTCTTCCACTCACTCATTCTTTCGTTTTTTTCAAGCATTTCCTTTCATTCCCCTGCAAACTTAAAAAAAAGGCCAAGAAAAGTGATCTAATTTGGGCAAATTTTTATTGACAATGTAATTTTTTTTACAACAATACAAATTTAAATCTTTAACATATTAGTACTTTTTAAAATATTCACATTTATTTGAAAAAGTAAAATAACTAGATTGGCTAAAATAAAGTAAAATAACTCCCCATGAGAAAAAGTAAAATAACTAGTTCTTTTTTGTTAAGTAAGTAAAATAACTAGTTGTAATTATTTTAAGAAGATTGTTTTTGTAACATTCAAAACGTCATATTGACACATGAAAATGACGTTTTTACTTCGGCAATAGTTAACTACCGTTGTACACCAATACAGCTTATAAAAAGACATTAAAGAAAAACTCCAACGGTAGTTAATTACCGTGGAGTATAAGGGTTATGGCAGAAAGGAGGAAGAAGGATGTGGAGAATTAAAAACAATTGGTACACGCACCAAAATCATTATCCTTCTCCTCCCTGGGTTCAATGTCATTTTCCTTGTTGGGTTTATCATGAGAACCAGCTGCACAACAACAAATTGCATAATTAGTATGAGGAATAAAAAACAGAAAAATTAAATTGGGGACAAGGGTTTATGTGTCTTAGATTTGTTTCAATGAGTGCTATAGGAATATGTTTATTTGTTTTGGAAAATGTTGGTTGAATAAAGGAAGAGAAGATGAAGTTAGTTGGGAGAAGATTAGGGGTGGAAATAGGTCAGGCTGCCTGTCAGGGGCCTATGGCTCGGCCTACTAAAAGCCCGGTTCGGCCTAACTCGTTTAATAAATGAGTCAAGCTTAAGCTTTTTAAAATGCATATTAATTTAATTAGGCCGAACTTAGGCTTATAAAAAAGCCTATCAAACCTATCAGGCCGACCCGTATATAAGTATACTACATTTTTCTACATTTATTATATATATATATCAAAAAGAATGATTGATCCTTCAAATTCTCATACCACAATTATTATTATTTAGTTTTATGTACTGAACCTATTATTTATTCATTCTGTATTTGGGATACAACATAACTCTTGATATTTCTCTCACAAATCAGATGAACTTCATCCAACGAGGCACGAGTTACTCACCCCAATTGTGTTTTGTTGGTTTAATTTGTATCTAATTAATGTTTATCTCTATATTAAGTACGTTGCACAAATTGAAAGGAAAAAAAATCCGATGAACATACTCTGTTTGAAATTTGTAATACAAACTAGGCTTTTAGACAGGCTAATAGGCCAGGCCAGACTTTTAAAAAGGCCAAGCCAGACTTAAAATAAAGCCTTTGACAGGTAAAAGGCCAAGACTTATGCCTTAGTTTTTTCAACTAGGCCTAGCCTATTTAAGCAAAGCCCGACCTCATTCTCACCCCTAGAGAAGATGGAACGTGTGACAGAAAGGAGGAAGAAGGGTGTGGTGTGGTGACAGAAAGCAATTTTCTTATTATAAAAGTAAAAAGTTTTCCTCCGTAAAAATAATATCTTACAGTCGGTTATAAAAAATCATTTATATTTTCCACTTCTTCCGGTGAAGAAACAAGCTTGCGCAATACACAGAATCAAAAATTGGGGAAGAAAAATGGCGGGAAACCAATTATTTTGACATTAAATATCGACGCAGCGAATTGTGAAATTCGAAACTTCTGTTCAATCACTTCACTTCACTTCAATCCCGGAAAATCAGCACCATGAGTCAGTTCGACGGTAACGCTGCCTTCGCCGGCGGCGGTTTCATGCCTTCTCAGACCAATCAAGGCGGTGAATCCTCTCTCACTCCCTCCAAGGTTCTTCTCAGTTTTCACTCTCCATTTTCTTCATAATAACCTTAACCGCAACTTCAATTAGACGCTAGGATTAGGGTTTTGATTTGATTTTCATGTAATTGATGTGGTTTAGGGTTTATTATTTGCTTTTGCAGAATCGCGAAAATCAAACTTTGCTACCGCTGACGATCAAGCAGATCAACGATGCTCTTCAATCAAGTGATGATAGAACCAGTCTTACTATTGACGGTGTTGGCGTTAACACCGTGCGTTACTCGAATCTTCTATTGTGAATTACGATTTGTGGCTTTTCTTGTTCTCACAATTTTGTGTTCAGGTTACTCTTGTTGGTAGGGTTTGCAACAAATCTGGACAGATTACTGAATTTAGGTTTGTCCTTGACGATGGCACCGGAACTATTGAGTGTACTAAATGGTGAATACTGAATGCTGTTAAATCTGTTCAACTTGTAAACATTTAATTTATTTATTTTTTTCAATTTTCCTTTGTGAATGATTAGTTTTTGTCTACTTGCAGGCTTCATGAACCTGCTGATTCAATGGCAGTGGAGAGTATCATGTATGTTACCTTTTCTTTGCGGGATTGTATGTTGCCTTACTGCATTGCAAATTTCATTTAGTACTATACTTGGCTAATGTCTAATCAGGTTTTATAATTTCTATGTAAGTAAGGATAGGAATAGGCTGGACCGACCGACCTAGACTTTACAAACACCAAACATGGATTGGGCTAACCCTTCAAGGCATAGGCCTGATCTGTAGTCTGTCTTAGTCATAGACTTAACTTTAGGCTTGAGTCTGCAATTTTTTTTCTGAACATATTTAAATAAGCAATATGTTAATGGTGCTTTACCCGTGTAATATAGGTCATTTTCGGTTTCCCCCTGTAAATATTTTTTTGATTTACCCCTTGTAAAATGTTTTTTTTTTGGAATATCCCCCTAATAGGTCATTTAAAAACGAAAATTTCA
>Ga0228710_1008398_pt1 | contig 14814 bp, 5 predicted proteins | sample MedpolnodulmetaG_FD_177995 | JGI IMG/M metagenome (GOLD analysis project Ga0228710, IMG submission 177995) | Root nodule microbial communities from Medicago polymorpha collected in Santa Monica, California, United States - pink nodules | ecosystem: Host-associated > Plants > Roots > Nodule...
GAAGTGAGCACGAACAGTTAAAACATGTGGTTTCTAAAGAAAGAATTGGTGCAGGTTTATGAATTGTGTTTAGCCTGTGTATTTCTTATATTAAAATCAAAATATCAAACAAAAATATAATATCCCACATCCAAGATTTCCACTCGACATCTTATCTTCTTTTAAGACTGCACTTTGGGTTAGTAGACACCACCATCACCTCACCGCTTCAGCAAGTGCCACTGTCACTTTTTTTTGTTGAGATTATCTTTCAGTCTAGTATTAAGCACTCTTAGATAAAACAAATTAAAAAAAATAAATACAAGAGAGAATGGAATATAGGTGTGTATTGTGCGTCGTGCGTTACACGCAAATTGTGTTTCGCACACTTAAGCATTGTTGGGATATTGTCATTGATTGTTTATCAATAATCTTAAATATAGTTTACAATTAAATAACATATTTTTTTTTAGGGAAAATAACATTTATTTATCAATTAGTAGTTATGGTTTTTTTTAGGGGTAGTAGTAGTTGCGATTGTGTGTGATCAAATTAAATTAAATATGGTAAAAAAAATTAAATATTAAATTTTGTCATTGCGCTTGTTTAACTTTAAGGGATAATCATAACCCACTTGGGTTGGCCTAGTGGTATTGGCTTGGAACCTGGGAGTGTGCTCCTCTTCAAGGTCTCAGGTTCAATTCTCTCTGGTGCCAATTTAAGGGGGTTAGTTTACCTTCTTCAAAAAAAAAAAAACTTTAAGGGATAATCAAGTATTTAACTAATGTTGGCCAAATAAAGGAATGATATCATTGACAACTCTACAAATAGACTCTTGTAAAAAAAAGGTCACTTATTTCACTCAATTCAGAATCAATTTAGGATTAATTATTGATTAGCCTTTTATTATAATTAATTAATTAATATCATAATTAACAATATTAATTACGTTACCAGCTCATATGAATATAAATATATAGGTCTCATTTGACACACAAAGATCAATTGTCACACTCTCTAAAAAAACAATTAGGGTTCGTTATTCGATTTTTGTGCCTCTCTGTGGTTCCAAGTTACTATTTGCGATCATTAGCCACGAGTTCAGGTATTTCTATTCTCTCTATGATAAATCAACATATCTTAGATAATAAGGTCTATCGTTATAATTATGGGCCTTGTGTTACTTGAACTTACGTCATGCATTAATTTACATAGGAGAGGAATTAGGGTTTTATTATGGATGAAAACCCTAAGCGGACTGTTGTCCTTGGCGAAAATTGTTGACGGCTAATGATTTTATTTTCATAACATGATTCTATTGAATGTTTCTTGTTTTGTCTTTTTTTTATGTGTCTTATCAACTCTAAACTATTGATGTTTGATTTTATTTTCTGTTGAATAAAAATAATTTGGCGACATTCAAGAAGTAACATTTTAGTTGTTTATATGAGGTTCAAGTATTTAGACATGTAAGCAAGATGAGAAAGCTTCCGGTACTAATTAAAATTCATACATCCATATATGGCCGTGATAAACAAGTGAAAAATATTCCGAAAAAATGAGATCAACCTCTGCATATAATGCTATTTTTTTTTTGTTGAGGGATAATGCTATCTTTGTTGTCACTTATTTACAGTGTGGGCATTAATAAATAAATATAAATTTGCAATTCTACACTCAATAGTTTTGAGTGTTGGAGGGGAGTCGTTGGGTTTGTTGTATCTCTCAATTGGGTTCGTGAATTGCAATTAGAAAATCACTAGAAAAGCAAAATTAGAGAGAAAAATTAGTGACGGAAAAAATAAAATATCTCACAAATTTTTTGACCGTAAAATTTAGTGACAGAATTAGAAAGAGATTTCATGTTTTCCCGTACAAATTTCCCTCACTAATTTTTGCTTCTTTAGCGGGGAATGTAGGCTTTCCTCTCTAAAATAATTATTGATTATTTTCATAGGGGTGATGTAATGTAGAGGTTAATTGAAGACGTGAAAATGATTTACTTCACCCATTTAATACCTAGCTTTAATACCTTCGTTTAATTATCAACATGCATCAAATATCAATCATATTGCCATGAATGAAGTGTTGTAAGCATCTTCTAGCCAAAAAAATAATTTTGAAAAACATGCATTGTTCACCTTTGAATAACAAAAAAAAAATTAACACCAACCGATTAACTTAGTATTACATTTTAGCTTTAATTGTGTTAGCTTAATTAGCATGTTTACATTTTTTTTTTACTTATTACCTCTCACATGTCTTGTATCTTTTATTTTGTTTTTCCTTGGCATGGTACCAGGTAGTAGAACTGGTGATAGAGAATGCAGCTGCACAATAACAAGTCCAATTTGATTCTGCGTTTTCACCACCGTGATCACATCCATCATCATTGTATTACTCTTGAGTTTGTTCCATTCTGCACCGAAGTTTGAAGTTGATTCGGCTTCCCTCGAGTCATTCAATTTTAATGGTTCTATGCTCACTGCTGAAATGAACATTATACTTATCATTTCAAATACCAACTTATTGCATGGCGTTAGTTACGACGCCATTTCTGCTAGTATTAATTATAGCAATGATCATCCCAAAGACCTTCTTGCCACCGGTGTTATAGCATCGTTCTCCCAAGGATAAACTTGTGCCGGCTGAGATTGCTGCAGGTTACTCTCGTGGCGCGGTTAACTTTCGCGTTGTGCTGTCCACTTCGATCAAGTTTAATGGTATGCTCCATTTCCATCAAGCTCTAAAAGTTGTTTGTGACCCTCTTAGCTTTGTGCGTTCTTCAGGAACTTCAAATTGGGTGTTATTGCAAGGTTTAAAATGTTACTAGCAGTGACTGATTAATTTATATAATTAAGTACTAGTCTATATAGGAGAGTGTTTCCTATATTGTTGTTTTTAATTTTAGGGTTTGCTATATTATTGTTTTTGATTTTAGGGTATTCCTCTAGATATTAAGAATATATCATCACTATTCAGTGTTGAGTAATTTTATTTTGGATTTAATTTATGATAATATATCATTACGTTGTTTACTTATCATTATTTTTTTATTTTATGTTTGGTGCCCTTTCAACAATATATGTATTTTTTTTTTTTTAACAAATCAAAATGGAATATATTGCTCAAACGCAAAATGGTTTACCCCGCATAAGGTGTGTTAAAAGTGATGAATCACACATTATTTGTTACAAATACAAGACACCTAACAGAAGGTTGCCGCCACCAACAGAAACAAAATAATAAAATTACATGACATCCATATAGTGTAGTGGGTGTCTCCACCAATCATGAAAACTAAAAGCTATCGGAATGCGATTCGAAGAGATCCATAAAAAGGAATTAAGCTTCACTTTTTCAAGAATGCTTTGGGGATCTATTACTGCATTTTTGAAGACACGGTTATTACGATCCTTCCAAATTGCCAAGTAGAAGCGAGCCAAATCACCTTGAAATAAGTATAAGAAGATCTCGGCATACCCGCCAAATTACTAAACTGTAAAAAATGGTCAGTATGCAATACTGGAGAAACATAAGAAATGCCAAGCCAATTACAAATTAAGTATCAAACACTCTCAGAAAGGTTGCAGCCAAGGAAAAGATGATCTGCCGTCTCAATGTTTCCACACCCACCGACACGCAGGTTATCGTTAGGTTGGAGAACATGTCTTCTCACCAAATTTACTCTTGTTGGAACTCTGTCTTGAAGTAGTCGCCATGCAAAGAGAGAAACTTTAGAAGGAACTAGCTTATGTCAAACATTGTTATAAAAGCCATCCACCACCGGTTCTTCATAAGATGTTAGGAAACGATATGTCCCATGTACCGAATAACAGTGAATAGGATCAAGAAGCCACCTCCAATAGTCTTGCATATGATCCTGTAAAACAACATTACTTAATGAAGCACTGCACTCCCTGACACTCTCTTCCTCCCATGCCAACAAGCGTCTCCGCCAACCCTACGCCCCACCACCATCCTCCCACCCCAAATTTGCCCTATCTGCCACCAGATACTATGTATTTCTTTCATTTATTTCATACTATCCATCCTAGCTAGACATGTAAAACATTGAGATTGATATTGTTTTCTTCTTACCGGTAATGTCATATATTTGAAAATAATTATAATTAAAACCCCACAAGTAGTCGCGATATTAATGAGAGAAAGGAAGAGGTGGACCGTGGAAGTAAAGGAAAATCTTCTAACTTATTTGCAAGTGTATTTTCAAATAGGATAACATAAAAATAAATGGGTTAAATATGTTTTTGGACTCTATAAAATTGGAACCTTTTATGTTTAGTCCTTACTTAATTTTAATAGTTCTTTTAGTCCCTCAGAAATTTTTTTGTACTCAGTATTAGTCCCTGCTCAATTCAAATTTGTTTAATTTATGCGTAAGCTCTTGAGTTTTTCAACAACTTTTTGCATACATGTTAAGAACATTACTGAAAGATCCTCCGCAAAAAATTGCCGCAAAATTTGATTTATACGTCCAGATTTTGTTAGTTTTATCTTTTAACTTTTATCATTTAAAAAAATTCATATTTAATTCCTTTCAAGTTAAAAAATTCTAAATTTTAGTAAATGAACCTTTTATAGTTGTTCTAAACTTGTCTCACAAAAATCGTTCAAAAATTTAAGAGTTTAAGGATAATTAAACAAACTTTGTTTTAGCAGGGACTAAAATTAGAAGTAATTATTTTTTTTGTAAGGACTAAAAAACCTATTAAAATTAAGTAAATACTAAGCTTAGAAATTCTCAATTTTATTGGGACCAATAACACATTTAACCCAAGATAAATATACCAAATAATTACTTTGACTTAAGTTTCACTTAATTAGGGGTAATTTCCTAAAAAAAATATATTAACATATGTGAAAGTTTTACTCCAAAGTTCTCTCTCTAAAATACACATGTTAGTATACCAAAGATAAAATTTATGTATTATAAATTATGTCAATTTATTTATCAAAATTTTAAAAATCATTTATTCGCAATGAATATTTACTATTTGTCAAATCCTTAATACATGCCTTGGGGGCACATATTAACATGATATATATATATTTTTTATATAAATCCTCCAGATTAGGTGTTTAATTTTGGTCTAGGAAGAAAAATAACTTATTGCAATTGGGGTTTACTCTCCCTTCTTATTCCCTTTATCTCCAAAGCCATCCCCTTTCAACTTCAAGACAAAACCTTGGGTGTGTTTACAATCTGTTTTTGTTTGGAGGGAGAGTTTAGGAGGATCAACTTTATATTTTGACATATATTTAATTTGATTTGATATTTAAAAAAAAAATGAAAGAATAACATCAGATTATATGGTCATATATGTTGTTATTTCAAAAATTTAAAATGTCAAATATATGAATATATTAAGCCCTCCAAAACATTGTCCTCCTAAACCTTTCAAAATTGAACTCGCAAATACACCCTAAATGCTCTATAAAACGACACATTTTAGTTATTAAGGATCCTTATTCCTTAGCTAAAGAAATGTGGCCTTTCAATTATAAGCCAGCAGTGAAATAAAAATATGCCTCATTAATTTTCCAAGCAATTGAAATAATTTGGTTTAATTGCATGTTTGGTCCTTATGTTTAATTTATGTTTTAAGTTAGTCCATTATATTTTAAAAGTTTCAAGTTGATCCAAAATGTTACCCACGTTGAAATAAGTTAGCTCTTCCGTCATTTGACCATTCGAATTTGACATGTGGTTATCGGACTGCACATGCGAACATACACTTAATAAATAAATTATTAAAAATGCCATATAATCAGTTTAAAAAATGAACAACATTTTCATCATATTCATCACTCCCTTAATCTTAATCTTCATCTTCAACCTAACATTTTTCCAATCATCTTATACTCCGAAAAAACTTCATGCATTCTAGAATATAAAATCTGGAACACCTCAGTTTCATTTTGGACGGCATTTCATCAAAGGTTTGGCCGGTTAGTGTAGTTTGAATGCATTTTTTGACAGTTTTGAATGTGGAACACATTTTATTTGACTGTACTTGAGACCTATGACTGATTTAAGGCTATAAAAAGGGTTCGAAAAACTCTAATTTCCTTCATTCTTCTTCACCTCATTTCTTACATTTTCTTCAATTTTTTCAAGTTTTTTAGGTGTATTTGTGGTTTCATGGTCATTGTTGACCTTTGATACGACCCCTGCAATTGCATTTCATACGACCACTGCAATTGCATTGCAGCTTATGTGGGGATCGTATAACGGTCAACAGAGACCCTTGACATCAAAGAAAGACACAAAATATTCATATCGATTGTTTCCAGATTTTATTTTCCGAAAACATTAACAATAAGGTTCGGATTATATTTTCCGGACCAAGGGTATTTTTGGAAATTTTGCAGGGCGCGGGAGAACACAGTAGGGTGGGAAACCTCAAACCCAAATTTATTCATAAAATTTGCAAAACAAGGTTCCAATTTACAACCCAAAAATTCATCCAAATAACTCATCCCGCCTTCATCCAAATATGCCAGAAATTCATAACTCTTCCATTATATTTTTTGATGAGAATGATAATGAAAGAGGTAAGAATGATGATACAAGAGGGAAGAAATATTGAAGAAAAATGAAGTTGTTGGGTTGGTGAATTGTAGATGATTAGGGTTAAGAAGGATGACAGGTTGTTGAGTTGTTGCTCTTTGTGGGAGGTTGTTGGGTTATTGTTGCTACAATTTTATGAAGATGAAAGATGTTGATTAATGTTATTAAAGATGACAACCACACGTACAATCGGTTAGCCGCATGCCACATTCAAACAACCAAGTAACGGAAGGGACTCACTTATTCCAACATGGGTAACGTTTTAGATCAACTTGAAACTTTTAAATTATAAGAGAGCAACTTGAAACCTAAAATAAACAAAAGGTACCAAACATGCAATTAAGGCCATATTAAGATAAACAACTTATTTGCAAGTTATATCACAAATGCTTATCATGATAAACACTTATGTATAAGATTACATAAACTATTTTTATAGTAAGTGATAAAATAAAGTTAACTCTTTTATAGTATATGCTACAAGTTATTTTCATAAGCAATGTTGAAGAACTTATGAAAACAAGCTGGAAAAAGCTTATGAAAAATGTCATAAGCTGGTTTTAAAAGTTCTCTCAAGTAGTCTCATAAAACTTATGCCAGTAGATAAGCTCCAATAAGTCAATTCAAACAGACTCTTAATCATGTCTTGTCCATGGTATGGATCAAGAGAAACATCTGGACTATATCAAAATCCAAACAATACCCTGAAATTTTAAAAGAAAAAACCATCCAAAAGCCATAAGCATATATTAATCTAGGAGTATAATGTAAACCCAAATCCCAGTCTTAAATCCTTGGAGTATATTGCTCCTAAAACACATTTGGAATACTTAATAAAAGGAGGAAACTGGATCAATAACAACAATTAACTTTAACACAAAGTTGCACTCCCAACAAACGGGATCATGAAACCTCCCAGTGAATGCACATATATGTTGTGTAGCATATGAAAAACCTTAAATTCATCTGTATGAATCAGCACGCTTTGGTTTGCTTTGAACAACAGCCTCAATCTTCTCCATCACAGCAGGAGTTAGTAGTTTAATGACTTCAATAGCCTTCATATTCTCTTGAATCTAAGCAAAGCAAAACAGAAATGATAAGACAATTTAGAATGACAATTTCCACTCTTGCAAGCAAGTTATGTCTCAAATTAAGCATAGGAAAATTCTTGCAGGAAGTTATTCCACAAATTAAGATAAAAGTTAACATATAAATGGACACGTATATCTAAGTTTTTATTTTTTTTATTCTTTGGTCTAAACTTGGCATAATCTGAGGTGAATCAGGTAACGGATATAAGAGGGCAAAACTTTCCCGGGGCTTAATTTTTTATTAACAAAACTTGACTTCTAACATGAGAATTTACTTAAGGAAAAATCAAACTTGCCACTTAAACCAACATATATCGGTTCAATCCCTTCAATATGACGACTGTTGAGCTATTGACAATGCTTCTTCGAAGGATTGAACCAAGTGGCCTAACCGAATCAAGTGGCGGACTGGAACAGGTTACTTTCAATCCAGTAACTCAAGAACCACGGAGGAATATGGTAGAGAAGGAAAGATAAAAGAAAGTATGTGATATAAGGACGGCAGAAGGTAATTACTGGGTGGAAATCGTTATGTTTAACACCCTTTCTCTCTTTAGTACTCACTCGAATGCATGTCCTTTGTCTTCTATTTTGCTGCAACTTTTCAACCTTTTTAATATTTGTTAAATTCTTTAAATGGGTCTCCATCCATAATTGGTTGTAATTTCAGTTTCGATTGTACTGTTTCAATGACTACAATACTACATATCAGTATTTTGCCTCATTCTACAAGCGGTCAGTACCCTTATATAGAGTTTGTCTAATTTTTGTTTCCATTCTTTGTTTTAATTTCTTGTGCGTACCTTTAATAACGAAAACGTCACTTTGTTTTCATTTTATTTTTTGTTGTCAAAGATTTGTACGAGAAACAATGAAACCAGAAAATGGAAACAAAAACCAAAAAGGCCCCTAATTCTCAGTATTTATTAGTTTCGTTCACTTCTATTTGAAAAGTTTTCATGCCATACGGAAAAAAATGAACATTTCCAAATACTGCACACTGGTAATATGTGAATAGTACTTTCTAATTTGTATATTAATGCCACATGTAACAGAGAGTTCGAGTTATCTCATGCCAATGCTAGAGATAATTAACTTACATTCTCCAGCTGCTACAAGTATTTCTTGCTAAATGCATAATGTATCAAGAATGTATGATGTAATAAATAGAAACACAAAATTGTTTTCAATACCTAAATGATGTCCTTGTAAAAAGGTCTTGATAATGCGAAAACTAACCTGAGACTCTTTTGTAGCGCCACAGATAACTGACGATACATTAGGATTAGCAGCACACCACGCAATTGAGAGTTGTGCTAATGGCACACCTAGTTCATCTGCTATTGGCTTCAGACTATCAACCTTTTTGAGCACATCATCAACCAGTGATCGAGATGCAAGATTCTACAACACACGAGGAAAAGCGGGAAAAGAAATAATTGCTCAGTGATCTAAACAAAAGAGGCCAAAACAATTCTATTTCTATCCATCATATAACAATGATGTCAGAACCTATGTCAATTTAGAAGGTAATCAATCATTACTGTTATGGTGCTGATATGTCTAAATTTTGGGCTAAATTAGTTCATGTATTCTTCTTCAACGCTTCAAATTTCAAATTGATCACCAACTCAATAAACACTAATTAGTACCCCTCACATATTGTGATCTCTATCCCAGTTAACGACCCAAAATAGTTCTAATGTTATTCATCTCTTTGAATTTATGCATAGTTCTAGTCGTCGAAAAAGACTGAAATTGGCCTAACTCTTCATAAACCCAAATCCTTCCATCTTCTATCATGCTCTCATAAACTACATTTAAATTTGGTGACACAATTCATTTTAAATTACAAAATGCCATCATAAGAAACAGTAAAGAAAGACATGGAAATTTATTTAAAAAGAAAACTAAAAAAGGCCTTAAATTTTTTATTACCTTATAATTTTCCAAAGCAAAACGGCTGTCTGGGGGAATAACTCCTTTCTTGTATTTTCCAGTAAGGACTCCAGACGCAAGTGGACTCCAAGTAGTGAGACCAATTCCATAACTAGAATACAGGGGAAGATACTCAGACTCAACCTGCAACACACATTTACGCACTCAAATCAAATCAACACAAATATCCAATTAAAATGAAAAGACGCGTACATTTATATCAATGATATCATAAAAGCATATAGTAACCAATTGGCTCAACCGGTTAATGAGATTTAGTGAAGGATAGATTTTGGCTGAAACAATCATCAGCCAAACTTTACTTACCTCCCAGCCAAACTCCAAATTACGAGGGCTTCTTTTCCATCATAATCAGAAGGTTAAAACCAATAGGAAAATATAACCATATAACAATATTATCCATATCATCCATCATTAGTGGAAACTAAAAAATAGCTACCACTTTGCACCACCAACTCAGAGGGTTAAAACCAAAATTTTAAGAGGAAAATATAAGCATATCGCAATATTATCCACATATATATATAGTGGAAACTAAAACATAGCTACCACTTTGCACCACCAACAACGGATTTATCCAAGTGGTAAGGGATTTATACCCCTTAAGCAAGTGATCAGTGGTTAGATCTCTAACGCTTGCGAATGCAAAAAAATTCAGTCGGGATGGGAAAACCCACCATGTGTGCCCAACAGGTTCTCCGATAGAGATTAATCAACACTACACGGCGGTGGAAACTTCGTACATATAAGATGTAACAAAAAAAAAGAACTACCAACTTTGATCGAACGTCTTTCATATACAAGCTTACCCTTTTTTTGAAGAAATACAAATTTACCCTTAACAATAGTTCCTTTTTAAATTTAAATTTCTTTCAAAACATACTTCATAGATATTGCAATTTAAATTTGGAAAACTTTTTTTTTATCAATAGAATCAAAAGGGTTTACAATAGTCATATACATTGCACACCAACCACTAAACTCTTCTAGCTTAAATCTAATATTCTTGCTTATACATTGCACACCAATAGTCATATACATTGCACACCAATAGTCATATACATTGCACACCATTACCAACCACTAAACATTTCACTAGAATCAAAGTCCCATGTTCGAACCCAAAGTCTCAAACTCGAACATACAATATAACATCGTTAAGTGTTATGGAGAGTTTGCCACGCATTTTAGTTGTACATGACTCGAGGGATTAGTCTATGCAGTTGAGTTGCACGTGGAGGATACACCCGATTTTCAACAAAAAATAAAAAATACACATTACATACCAACCACTAAACTAAAACAAGAAGATTAAATTTAACAACAAAAAACAAGCAAACTAAATTAATGTTTGGAGAAACAACTTATTTGCAGCTTATAGCACAAGCGCTTATCATGATAAGTGTTTGTGCATAAGCTTACATAAGTCAACCGAACATACCTTAAGGGTCCGTTTAATTGGCTTAATTTTTAGCTTATTAAAATTAGATTATGTAAGCAGACAAGGTTTTATGTTAATTCATGCTGTCTCACTAACAAAAATTGTATCTTCATAAGCTGTCTTTTCATGAACTATCTTAAACTATTTGACAAAACTATCTTGACAAACTTATGAACAATACATAAAAGCTTATTTATTTGTATAAGTTCATCCAAATAGGCCCTAAATCCAACATTATTATGCTAAAAATGGTTTGAATTTACCTTGTGCCTGTTCAAGAGGTTATACTCAGGCTGTTCAACAACCGGTCCAACCAAATCCAACCTATTAGCAACAGCCCAAGCTTCAGTAATCTGCTGACTAGACCACTCACTAGTCCCCCAATAAAAAGCCCAACCTTGATCAATAACAAAATTCATTGCTCTTACAGTCTCCTCAATCGGAGTACAAACATCCGGCCTATGACAATACACAACATCAACATACTCCATCCCCAGTCTCTTCAACGACGCTTTCGTACCTTCCACAATATGCTTCCTTGACAGCCCCTTATCATTCGGTCCTTGTCCTCCCCAGAAGATCTTTGTCGAAACAACGATATCCGACCGTTTCCAGTCCAGTTGTTTGATTGCTTGTCCCATGATCTCCTCTGCGCGACCGTTGGCGTAGACTTCTGCGTTGTCGAAGAAGTTTACGCCGTGGTCGCGGCAGCATTGGAGAAGAGATTTTGCTTCTTTAACGTCGAGCTGGTTTCCGAAACTTACCCATGCTCCGTAGGAGAGTTGGCTGACTTTTAGACCTGACCGGCCTAAGTTGTTGTATTGCATCTTGATGAAATCAGTGGGTGATGAGAGGATGAAAGAGTTATGAATGTGTAGAGGTGTTTTTGGTGAGGATTACAACGTTTGTGTGTGTGTGTGTGTACTTGATGGATCTAGAAGTGTGATTAATTAAAGGTACTAGATGTGTGTACTTTATAAATTAAGGAATATATACAAAATGGAAATTAATAAAGATTTTCACGTGTCAGAAGAGAAATAATAGGAAAGGAATCCGATTCCGTGATGTAGTTGCCCTTTGCCTATACAACACTTTATTTATTGCATTTTAATCATCTACTATAATTTTTGTAAGAAGTTAAAATGAAATATATTACCGACCAATAAGTGATTTACTTAATATAAGGTGTGCTAAAGCAAACCATTATAGTTGTACATAATTAGAAAATTGAAATTGAAAAGCGCGCCAGCCAATTGATAACAGTTGATATATATGTAATTTATTACATATGTAACAACAGTTATCAAACATTCTCAACCACTTGAGTTATGTTGTATTGATACTCTAATGGAAAATTAGTATTCTCCTTCTCAAATACAAAACTGGAATTCTCCTCCTCCTCTAATGGAGAATTGGTCCTTCTCCTTTGAATGTTTTCCGTTTGACCAATTTTCATTCCTTCCATCTGACTAATTCTCATTCCTTCCTTCAGTTCAATTTTCATTTCTTCCTTCTCACCAATTCCCATTCTTTCCTTTCGACCAATTCACATTTGCATAAGAAGTATCGTTTACATTGTTTTCCCGAGATATATTTTGATTTTCACGAGCATCAATTGATACAATTTTAGCAAGTGTACTAATATATATCGAAGTAATAATTTAATTCGTATCCACAGGGACTGTTCTAATCTCTACTTGGCAATTTCATTAATATTCAAGATGTATGTAAATAGGGGTTGCCCTAGGCAGTTGGTTTGATTGCATAAAAAGTAAATAAATGACTGAAGAATAAAATCGGTTTTGAAATATGTTTAGAGAAAGGATTAAGTCTTTCGATTCATCTGTCCATCACTCATTAGTAATCTGCATCTAAATCATATGATTGCTATTCAAATTACGACAATTAACAAAATAGCTCAGGTCAATCCCTTGACTCAGAGCCCTCTTTTCTAATTATAATTCCCTAATTCCTTAGGTGAACCTATAATCATCAAAGGTTCTAAATCCATTAATTTTAGAATCACAACCTAACAACTTTCCATCCCTAGATTGTTCGTTAAATTGAACAACATAAATATGTCTGAGTTATAAGCTGGTGTCAGCAGTCATATAATCTCTAAGATCAATTATATTGGGTCAGAATCATAAAAGCATTACGCACAATTTATACTGAATAACCTGAAATAACATTCATGATAATTCAGAGTTACAAATTACATAGTAATGAGCTAGAACAAAATCATCTATGACCTAATCAATGGAAATTAGCCACTCATGATAAAAGAATTTAAACAACAAGGTTAAAAGAAATTACAAAGAGAGATGTTTTACTCATCAAATTTCCTCAACCCGTGATGCTACTCTTCTATATGCATGCTTGCGTTTTTGCTGGCTTTCCTTCCATTCCGTGCTCTCTCTCCAAAAAAACGTGAATACCTAGCTCTTGTTGTGCCAAATCGTCAATCTCCCCCTTGATATGTAGCACCCCCCTTCTTATATGCTTCCAACTTCTTAATCCTTTAATTGTTATTTACGGGTCAACTAATACAACTTGGGTCAAAGGCCCATTTGTATTTTCTAATTCCCAAGCAAGTGATGCACGTGTGGCCATATATAATTAGGCCATGATATTGTAATTTTACCATTACTATTCAACATTTCAAAGTGTCACACCTTCATAATTTAATCTAGCCATTGACCACAAAATAATAGGTACTAATACACTACTTGACTCAATAAATAAGAAAATGACAATTTATTTAAAATGACTCTAAATTAAGATAGTAAACAAATAAAAATAGAATTAAAACTTAATTAAAAAGACTCTAAAAATAGTGTATGACTGACTGTCATCAGCAATCAATTTATTTAGTGTCATCTACACACCCTTTTTATTATGTGTAACTTCCTCCCTATTAGTTGAATGAGTATCCCATGGCTGAAATCATTCATCTAACAAATCATTCTTGTTGGAAACTGATTTCATACTTGAGTGGGAAGAACGATGCTCCTCTATCTCTAATTCATGCCTCTTAGGTGTTAGGTGTTTTAACTTTTCAAGGAGGATCATGTCATGGAAAAGATAGGGATACAAATGTCAGATTCATATTATGTGGGACAAACTTAGCTTGGGCAATTGTCGTATTTTGTGGGACATAAATATCAGGGGCGTACGCAAAAGGTGTCAGTAAAGTAATATATCGGTTTGTTTGTCCAGGGTCGGGCTCAAATCATAATCGATTATGAACATAATAGTTGTCAGCACCATAGTTTTAAAAACTTGACTGGTCATCGACTTTGTGAGGTCACTGGGTTACTGAGTCAATGGTGCAACCACTAGGTCATTGGTTGAACTGCATGACTGAACCAAATTATATCGGATAACTCGGCCTCTATAAAAAAGAACCAAAGATTGAGGAGCATGTTTCTGCCCACTCAAGTATGAAATCAGTTTCCAACAAGAGTGGTTAGTTATTTGTAAAAACAAGTTGATATATTACATATATAACAACAATTATAAAACATTCCAACCACTTTTGCTATGTTGCCTTGATGCTCTAATGGAAAACTGGTATTTTCCACATCCTGTAATGGAGAATTGGGATTCTCCTTCTCTTCTAAGGAGAACAATAGATGAAGAGAAAGAACAAATATGACAGGGGTTACTGCATTGTCACAAACCTCTGTAGCATCAACGGTCCTTCTTACATTTATTGAATTGTGTGTCGCTATTTTTTGCTGCAA
>Ga0228710_1008399_pt1 | contig 14812 bp, 8 predicted proteins | sample MedpolnodulmetaG_FD_177995 | JGI IMG/M metagenome (GOLD analysis project Ga0228710, IMG submission 177995) | Root nodule microbial communities from Medicago polymorpha collected in Santa Monica, California, United States - pink nodules | ecosystem: Host-associated > Plants > Roots > Nodule...
TTCTTTTTTTCCCATTTTTTTTTTTTTTTTTTTTTTTTTTGGGTTTTTTTCCCCCCCCCCCCCCAATCTAAGTTTTCCTTTTTTAGTAACATATTATGAGTAGGCAGCAAAGGATGAGGGTATGTGTCTTTCAGACTCGCCTTGACGTCTCACCTATCTCTTGGCTTATAAAAAAAAGTTTAGAAATAATCTCATAAATGGTAAATATCAAGCAGACACTTTTTTTCTTCAGAAATACGTGGATTAAGATTACAGTTCTCCATTCTTGGGAAAACATTTCTCATCAATGAAACAAACATCCCCTTATGTAATTTCTCATAGCAACTACCTTTCTTTCAGATTGCGCCTTCTTTGCTTTCTGGCACTTAGTACTGATGTGATCAGGTTCTCCACAGTTGTAACAAATTACATCTTTACTCCTGCACTCGTCTGCATGGTGGCCCATTTTCCAACACGTGAAACACCTTGTTTCTCCCCCGCTTTGCTCATTCTTACTAGTAGATATCGCATGTCCAAGAAAATTCACTTCTTGCAACCAAAACTCACATATCGACATCTTAGCAGACAACTTCTTCTCTTGCAAGGTCTGCAATACAATTCGTAAATGCTCTACACGCTCTTCATCACACATCGAGTACACCAAGATATCATCTATTAAAATAAAAAACGATTATCGACAATACTCACATACTTGTCGCATACAAGGGGATTAAAATGGTTATAACTTGGTCTGACTGGACCGACCTGCTCTGATACCAACTATGTAACACCCTAACCCCAAAAGTTTTTTTTTATAAATTAAAAATACAAATAACATTTAATCATACAAGGGTGTCACACATTCTCCTCATTAAATACACATCAATTCAATTAAAAATAGTGCAACATAATTAGTTTTAAAGTTTAATCATATCAGCTAAACAAATCAACTAATTTTCAAGAACAATAATCTCTACATTAAAGTTTTGAAAGTAAATTAAATCTCAATTCCCCATTGTTATAGAAATCCTAATGAAAAGAAGCACTCCTCGTCATACTCCAAGGGCACAACGTCTAAAGATCATAGTCTTGAATATTTGTACCAGACAAGGGCACAAGCGTCCAATCCGCAATCGGGTGAGTATATATCCAAAATAAGAAGATTGCAAAAACATAATGAATAGCGTAACAGCCCGTTTATCGCTAGAATTATTTTTATTATTTATTATATGTGTTTATGTGTGATTAATTGTCCTTGTGTGCATTTTATTTGAGATTAGTGGATTTTTGGCCTAGAAGGGTATTTAGTCATTTTTAGATTAAGGGGTATTTTAGTCACTTATTAATCAAGGATATTTTAGTAATCTTATAATTGGTGACTTGTTGTATGAATGTATGCATTATTGAGTCATATGTTCATGCATTCATAAGTAGGATATTTATATCCAACGACGACGATTATGATACTTCGACGGTGACTAGAATATTCTGTATCCAACGACGGTGACTAGAATACTTTGTATTCAACGACGGTGATTATGATACGGTTGTATCAAGTGAAGGTGACCGGTACCACATGCATATAGAGTCATGTCTAGACGCATAACATACATTTGATAATTGGTTAAATGTGTCAGAGTTGGTTATGTGCTTGGTGAACCTTGGTGATTTATGTTCATTGGTGAACTTGGTGAATTATGTGCTTGATGAAAATTGGTGAATATGTGAAGAGGTGAAAGTGTACTTATTGTATTACTATGTTTGTATGCTTGATGTTTAATAGTGATGTTGTGGATAACTTCACGAGGTATTATTTAATTATTTGGAATTAATTATGTCATTTACTTTCATTTGATTATATTTTAATTGTTGATTGTTATCTAACCCCCAATGGTCGTTTGGTTGACCGCCTACCTTATTCGTATAAATGGGTAGACGGCGTGCAGGATTAACTGCTTTGATTTTCTTGTTAGTATGCTGGAGGCTAGCTTTAGAGCAACCTCGTCTTTTGCTTTTAGAGTATTAGTGTGTCGGGCTCTGATTAGGATGTCTGTCTGTTGTTTATGTTTTTATGACTTGATGAGATTTTATCACTCAATATCTTGAGATTTCAGATATATTTTGGTGATGTATTATGATATATGTGACATGGCAACTTGGAGATTTTATTTAGCTGTTGATGAGATGTTATGATATTATTCTACTGCGATGTTTTGAAAAATTATTTATGCATGTTTGGACTTAAAGAAGAAGTAGCATATAAATCCTTTGTATGATTGAATTATTTGTGTGATTTATCGCTTTATGGGTTTATGGTTTTACAAATAGACTCAGAGATTAAATACAAAAAACATCACCAATCATATATATATATATTATTCACATCATTAATTAATCATCGTTTCCATAATCACATCATCTAGTAATCACATCAATACACAACATCAAATAGAATATCAATACACCACATCAAATAAACACATCAACACCTTTGCAAGTAGTTCATCATACATCATTCACAACATCACCAATTTCAAAAACACCAATAATGCACACATCATTCACAACAACATCAAGTTTAGCACATCAACATGTACATGAGAAGATGTAATTCATTCATCCTTATTACTTATATGCTTGTGGTACCATTCCTACTTGTCATTATTTGTATGTCAGAGTTGTGTTATTGAAGATACACTCTTCATTGTCCTAAATATTATATGATGCATGAGGAAAGACTCACTAAATAATACACATTAACACAACATTAATAATTTACACCATAATAGAATTTATCTCATTAAACTCATCATTTAAAAACAAGATATATCTTGTTATTACTCATTATCATATAGCAATATTTCCTCATCATTAATCATCATTATACAATAGTAGTATATTATCATTATTTCATCGTTGTACATATATATATAGGGCATATCAAATGAGAATGAGTATTTTGTGTGAGAATGGTAGGAACGAATAGGAGCCATTAGAATAAAAGGAACACATCAGAGATTATAACATACACCTTAAGTAAGTCATGTGATAGATTTCTCTCAGCCACCAGGCTTTCATCCATCTTCTTCTCACGTTAACCACATGCTTTCATCCATTCATCTTCATTTCTCCTTAAAGCAATCCTCTTCTCCTCACCTTTCACCACCAAATCTGGTGACCCAACCTTCCACCACCATAGGATAGTCGTCACCCCCTTCACACACTAAATCTGGCAGCACGCCCAATCTCCAACCACAGGAGGGGACACCGACTTTCTCTATCTCTCTCTCATTATCATCATAAGGTCGCCTATGTGAGCACATCAGACAGAATTGTCGTTGTCGGCGTACAACAGGGTGTAGTTGATTAAGAATTTAATTTTTTTTGTTTAATTTGATAAGGGTTAGAGTCAGTATTTAAGAAGAAAAATTGATTGAGAATTAATAATAATTATGTTAGTTATAAATGTTTTTCTTCCATTGCATTCTTATCTTCTCAAGTACTGCTTCAATGGTTTTGTAGTTAAAAATTAAATTAAATTAAAATTAAAAATAAAATTGTGTTTTATGAGTTAAAAAATAACATATGAAAGGATAACACAGATTTAAATCTTAAAGTGGGTTAAAAATAAAATTGTGCTTCAATGGCATGTGTTTTAAATCTGAAAGTGTAACAAAAGTGAAACGTGGGTGTGAACAAAAGTGATGTGATGGATGATATAGTGGGAGTGGATAAATGTACTATTTAATAGGAGCCTTTTAATATCATCCATTAATTATTAATCTTATGGCTCCTATTCATTCCTACCATTCTCACATAAAGTTCATATTCTCACTTGATAAGACACACACACACATATCATCTCATTATTAGAACCTATATCCAACATTAACTTCTCTCACTTACCTACGTTCTTATTTATAATGGCAATACCCTTACTCTCACTCATAACCACATTATAACCTAGTTCGTTGTCTTACATTTATCATCACCTATAACATCAACATCCCCGTAATCTTAAATTCATTTTAATTTAAGGTCTTTATTTCTCTATTATTGTTGTTTATAACATCGTCAATTCTTGGAACAAAACTTCAGTATATTATTAGGCTTCAGTCCCAATTATCGGTCATCGTTTTATCAACATTTATTATAATCCATCATCCCATAATTTAATTTATATCCGTCTTACTCTTCTCTGGTTGATTCCTATCTTAAAATCACCGTCATTACATTATTTAACTCACCCTATATCCGCACCATTTACACCATTGATATTCTTCTTATGAACTTTAAGTAGTTCAATATTTTTCCTCACTATTATTATTATTTCTATCATTATTCAATACTTAACACACATCTTCCTATTTTCAATTACATTTCGTTTTATCACACCCCTCAACTTCATTCATTATCTTAATCTACCAATTTCTACTCTTAGCTCATTTTAATCTTATACACTTTGATTTAACAACTTTTTTAGGTTCTTTATTACCTTAAGAAAATTAGTTGCGCATCGTCAACTATCATAATCCTCCACCCCAATACCCCTCTTATACTTGTCATATACTCCTTTAACTAATTCACGCTTTCATTTACTTTCATCTGGTCCCTTATCCTAGTATCTCCATTCATCTTAAACACCCACACCCCATTCGTCATTCATTTTACTCTTATTACTCATCTAAATAACAATTATCTTAAACCACTTGACCATTTTATTTGTTCATTTTGGTCTTATACTCTTCCATCTACTTCTTTCTTAGGCTCACCGTTAACTTACGCTAACCATTCCTCAATCATCCTAACACATTTTCATTTTATCTTAACATAAACAAAGCTAATTCTCTTGGCACGAGCTCTCGGGTTGCGGGAGCTAGGCGCCCTTACTGCAACTCAATGTTGCGATGTTTTCGAGTTCTACGTTTTTGAATTATGGGATTGTTCCTAAGTGTCCCAAAAATCCCCTTTTTCGAGCTCTTATAATCCCCAAACTGTTAGGAAACATTACCTAGGGTTATTCTAACTTCAAAACACTACTTTTTCACACAACTTACCTAATTGCATCACTTTTTGCATGACTATATTTTCTAATCAATTACCCTAACTTTGATTGCTCAATTACAATATCTAAACAACAACAACTTTCATCAGCATCAACCCACATGAGTATACAACCTTTATGTTGAACATAACTCCCCCCTTACCTCTACTTTGCCGAATTGATGAATTCCTACGGTTGAATTGCTCCCTAAGATCTTCTCTCTTTGCCTCCTTTTCTCTTAATCCTAGTTTTCTGCTTTTTCTCCCAGACTTCTTTTCTTCTGTTTTGTTGTAACCCTAATTCTCTAATGTTCTTCTCTATTTATAACCACCAATTGAATTTTGTTTCTTACTTAATCTTTACAACAGGCTTACTATCCGCACCCTAAATTGGTCACTACTCTCTTGTAACTCCACAGTATGTTTACTCACACCTCCACCTGCTTAAATTATTAAAACATTACATAGATTACTAGTTACACCTTCATTTCTACCAAGTTTTACTAATGCACTATTGTTTGCTGATGTGTAAAATCCGCAAGCGCACGGTTTTACCGAAGTAGTAAAAAGAGTATCGTTCCGACAGGGAGTTATGAATTCAATTAATTTTTATTGATTATTAGAAAAGAGTTTCAGTTGATAAAGGTTTGATTTTTACGGTTGAAAATAATATTAAAAAGCGTCTTGGGATTATTGGTTCATCTTGGTGACAAACCCTTCACAAACCAAACCCTAAACCTAAACTTTATATTGAACCTACTTTCTAAAGACAAGTTTCTCTTAAGCCTACCACATCTCCTTTCGGTTTTAGTGAGTGTGTTCCTCTAGCAACCACGCCTATTCTCATGGTTGATTGCTATTAGAATCCTTGAAGAACAAAACTTTATTGTCTCATGGTTTGCTAGACTATTCTCATGTTTTGCAATCCTTGTCTAATTTCACTTGTTCCAATATCAAAACTTCTTCTTTCGATGCTTCGTTTTGATATTTGTGATGATGAATTAACAAGTATTAACCCTCCGCTATCGCTTTATGAGTTTGATACTTGTTAGTTCATTATATAAACGGTGAAATTAGATTAGAAAGTAGATTTATATAAAATTAGGGTTCGAGGTTTGGTTTGATTAGGATTAGGTCATTAGAATCATCCAACAATCCCAAGACAAAGAAGTCTACTCACTCGCATTCATTGTAGACATAGAGAAGAAGAAGAACATAAAATAAAATAAAGAAAATAAAGGTGAACTTTTATTCAAAGAAACAATTGTAACTTATTATTTCTAAGAACAAAAGATGAATTTTTGTGATTGCCAGCTACTCTATTTATAGTTTACAATGACTTAAGCCCTAAGAAATACATCACTAGAATGATCCACAAGAAACCACGGGCTTTTAGGTAAGAAATAAACTAATAGGTAGCTTGTCCGAGAAGCAGAAAAGCAACAAAAGGAATCTTGGGAGGTGGAACGGCTGTGTGGCTGGTGGCACGGGCCGTGCCAAGCTTCTGACTTGGGGGATGTCATATGTTTGTACTGAATCAGCTCCAAACCCCTTTCTTTTGCTCCAAGACTCAATCTTTAGAATATTTGTTCCTGAAATTAAATAACTTGCAATTGAAGTAAAATAGTTCTAAAAAGGAAATAGAATTAAATAAAGCAAACTCAAATATAAATTTTTTTAAACGGACTCAAATATTATATTAAAAACACTAATTATTGACTCATCATTTGCACCCCACTTCGTTATTCTTGCTAAAAATGTTATTTTCTTCATAAACATTATTTTATCCCACTTTAAACAACTAACTAAACCATCCACTTATTCATTACCTATTCTCCCAATAAATGTGAATAATTAAATTATTAACATCAAACAAACTATCTAATAATAATACTAATAAACTAGTATTAAAAATTGGGGCGTTACAACACCTTTCTTTAGAGTCTTAAGTTACATGAGAATCATGGATATGTTGAGGATGTGAGAAGGAGATGACTTGATTGGGGATTAGAAGTAGTAGGACTTGATGACATTTGTAGGTCTTTGTACCCTGTCATCATATTAGAGTTCAACATTATACTAGGATTTTGTTGTAAAGTTTTATCTATATCCTTATTTTCCTTTTGGACTAGTACTATTGTTTATAACATTATTTATGAAAAATAGATGTTATTGTAATGACTATTGTTTTACATAGTCCATGAATTGCGAGTTGAATTCATTGTTCGAAAATGATTATAAAAGGTTGCATTTATTCTTGTCATCATTTTTGAAAAATACTTTTGAAAAAAAGTGTTACTCTGATTTTCGAAAGGAAAAAAATGCATTCTATTCATTAAAAAAAATCAAGATTTAAGTATTCTACGATTTAGTTTTCAATAATTTACGTTTCAAAGTCATCTAAATTTATGTAATTTACTTTGAAATTCATTACATTTATGCACTTTAAATTTCATTGTAATTCACTTTTCAAGTTATTTACATTTCTTTCACTTTACATTTTTCAGCACTTCAATTTTCAAGTTAATACTTATTTAAAAACATTTTAAACTCAAATCTTACACTTTAATTCATGTACAACTTTGACATTATTAATTTCCATGAAGTATATAAACTTTGAGTCAATCACAAATAGTATTCTTATCCATCCCAATTTTTAAACAATATTCAAACTAAACACATTTAGTCTTACTTTTTAACTTCTTAAGATCTCTACTAAACATTCTCTTTGTTGATAATTGTTGATAGATATTCATATTCCAATAATAAGAACAATCAATTTCAACACCAATACAATAAATAAATGATAGCTTATGACATTTTATATTAGAATCAATTGGGTACATCACTCAAACACATGAACATATGCCTTTTGAGAGGAAGCGACCTGAAAGAAAACTAACAAAACACTTTGCTACCAAAGTATCCGAGAAACACTCGACTTCTCTACAATCATTATCAGTAGTACATTCAAACTGGTCTGTAAAGAAAGAAGAGAATAAGAATATGTTATTAAAATGTGATAAATATTATGTAGGAGGCAAGTAAAAAATATTTGAAAAGGATAAAAAAATTACTAACGATCTGCACTCATTGCAACAAGAAATAGGGCGAAAAATATAATTATAACATAAAAAAACTTGACAATTTGAGCCATGTTTTTTCCCCTTTGCAAGTGAGAAAAATGGAATATAGTTTTATGACTTTATAATTTATAAATCTCATCATCTCCTTTTATACATTAAATAGGTTTTCAGGCTTATGCAGTTGCAAAAAAAACTTTTAAAAATAGAAATTATTATTAAATGTCTCTTAAGTACATTAAAATATTTTGTTTGCCCCTTTAGCATGCTTAATAAACAGGTCGCTTAAAAAACTTACCAATCAGAAGAATTATTCTCATTTTCCAAGTTTCCATTATTTTATAAACTTTTTGCACGACACAAATGGAAAACTAATAGGCTGCAAGTGCACCATTTCTATAAAATAATATAAAGTATCAATTCGTCGAGGACTAGAGTTGGTTACCAATTTCTTTTTCTAAATTGATTATTTAAAAAGATTAGATTTTTAAGTGGTTCAATTTGGTAGGTCATGTTGAAACAAAATGAATTTGTACAATGCCTCTAAAATTTTGATGATAACAAGTTATTAAAAGAATAATGGGATATGCTAATATATTTTCAAGTATGCAGGACCATAGACTAAAATTGAATGTATAAAATCAAGTTCTGATACTTGAAGAAAGTATACAAGAGCATTTGGATTTTGAAGAAAAGAGGAAGTTGTAGTTCATATTTATATCTAAAAGAGGAGTGAATTAGATTTTATGATTTATTGAATTTTTTTTTTTAGTTTAGCGTTCTTGATAATTTTTCCGAAAAGTTATTATGAAGGTTTGAATAGAAATGCGGAAAAATAAAGAGAGCAAGGGAAAGAAAGAACACTAAGAAATTACAGTGGTCCCCTTGATGACAGGTCATCTTACGTTATTCTTAGCATGTTTTTCAGTTTATTTTAGTAGGATTTAGCAGCAAAAAGGAGGAGTGTTAGAACGATTGCCTATAATTTTGGGACTTTTCTAATGTTTTCTATATTTGAGTCTGTAATTCTAGTTTTCCGAAACATAGCAATTTTAGGGTGTTTTTGAAGTAATTCACGAAGAAAACATGCAAATCGGCAAATCAAGAACATCCAAAGAATTACGAGGATTCAAGGAAACAAAGAATGAAGATTCAAGAGGCCTCAAAAGCCTTACAGATGGGAGGAATTCGGTTCCCAAGTCCTGAGGCAAGTTATTTGAAGACGAAGACTTAAAACGATAGAAAATCGGAGAATTTGGGCCCAGGAAAAAGGTACCATGCGCCTAGCACATTTGCAATGTTCCTAGCACATAAACCATGCGCCTAGCACATGGAGTAGGCATCCATGCGCCTAGGGAATTGTTCATGCGCCTAGGGCATGGCTTTTTCCATACTCTAATGCGCTAGGCATGCTGGTAAATGTGCCTCGAACGCCTGAAAACTCGGGGCATAGTTGTCTTTTGCTGTCATCATTTTGGGTAAAGCCCGCACTTTTAGTCCAAACCCAGGTAGAAACTCTCACTATAAATATCAGCCTTCCTCATTCATAATTTCTCGTTCAGAACTGCAGCAGTTCAAGAGGAAGGCGGCTTTGGAGCTTCGTGAGAGTTTCTATCTTCTCCTTCATTTTCTAGGGTATGTTTTTATCTTTAGTAATTTGTTTTTAGTTACCATGTGTAACTAAATCTTTTTAGGTTAGAGTTCTAAGAGAAACCTCTGTATATTTTTGTTGGATATTTATTTAATTTAGTTTGTCGTTTATTTATTTTATTTATGCTTTAGTCCACTATAGAGTTTTATTATGAAGTAGTTTTATTTATGTAAAAGGTGCAACCCTAGATTAGGTGCTTAGGTTGTGACAGGACATAATATTGATATCACTAACTGGATGCTTATATCTTTATATTTATATCTTTTTACTGATAACTATCTGTCTAGAAAGTAAGTAATTATTAATTAGCCAAAGATGCCATAAGAACTGTTGACCCTAGATGTATGTACCTAGTGGCTAGAACCCATTGGGTCAGGTGGTAGTGCCCTACCTATTTAGGAAACTCCCGACGGCCTTATCACTTTTATAGTCACCAAAAGATAAATAAACGCGACATTTAGATTACGTATTATCCAAAAATAAATATACAGAGGGGATTCGAAGAATCCTAACTGCTGCTTACTTTTCTGCAACCAAAACAGGCAAATCCGCTCTGTTGCAAACAAATAAAAATTGCAACTCACTTTTATACCATCAAACTTACAAAAATATGTAACAAGAATTGTTTGGACAAAAGGACAATCCCTATGGATACGATACTCTACTTATCACTTTATTACTTCATTAAAACGACTGGTACAATTGCCATTTTGCAATTAAGCTAATCGTAATTACTAGTTTTCAAAACATCAAGTTTTTGGCGCCGTTGTCGGGGATTGTTGATATTTTCGACTGAACAGTTTAAATTACATATTTTTATTTTTCCGCATTTTGTTTTTCTGTCATTTATATTTCTGCAATTTATTTTTCTATATAAGAAAAAAAGGAGTATAGTAAATATTATAATTATAACTATAATTATTATTATTTACATTTACTTCTAGAATAGTGCTACTTGGGTATTGTTTTTTGTGATTGTTTCACAGAACGAATAATGGTCAATTCTTCAATAAACTAGTTCAATCATTACAACGAAATCTACCACAAGAAGTATCAGATGTCTGATTCTGACTTACGGGAATACGAACAAACCCAATACAATTTGATGACTAAAGCAATGTCTATGGCATATGCTACACTCAATGAAAGTATCGAGGACTTAATATATGCTATTAAAAGAAGATGTAAAGACTTTGAGGATATGGAAGGTTTAAATAAAAAGATTGGTGAACTTCACATCAACATCGTAAAATATTTTGAGCAAAACACTTTACTAAGTGTCAAGACAAGCGGACTCGATGAAAGCGAGCTAACAATCTCTGAAACTGCACACTCAGTCCCTCTACCTCATTCATCTTTCTACTTGAATAATATGACAGGAGCATGATAAAAAGGAAAATACCCCGAACAAATCCTCCCCTGAAACTGTAGTACAAGAGACTGTTGGATACATTCGCACTGAAATCAAGAAAGGAGAACAATGTGACAACTTGTCATAAACTCATCTTAAGAAGGAAGAAGTGCTAGGAGTGCAATCAACACTTGAAACCCAGTTCAAAGAGAAGGAGAATACCCCAATATTTGAGCCTCTTGTCAACGAAGATTCTGTTTCAAGAATGAGTAGACGACAAATTCTTGATGAAAGTGAGAACCCTTTCAGACTCACTAACTTTATCAAATTGTCGTATCCCCATAAGTTGAAGAAAAAAGACATGAATGCATTTGTCGGGAGCTGTAAGGCAATATTTCAAAGATAGATAGCTCTAAAGAAGAAGGACCCTTGAAGTTTCAATTTTATTGGGAAGCTGTCCGTGAAAGAAGCTCGGTGTGGTATGAATGAAGGCATAAACTTGACTCTAACATGGCTGATGGGAAAGCTCATGAGTATTTTGGATCAACCATCAAATGTCAATTGAACACTTGTAGAAGTATCAATCATAAAACCAGATGGAGTGGTGAACGACGCAGTAGTGCAAGAAGAAGAACCTTCAACAAACTTTGTGATATCAGAGACTCAAAACAAGACTCACTAGCTGCAAGAGTCTCAGTGTCACTTGAGGAGGACGAGCACATATTCCAGAGAAGCAAAAATTGGAGCATGGGAACACTTAATTCTTCTTACAAAGTTCATGGAGTTCCTTCCTAACAAGAGAAAGAAGAAGGATGATGTGTTGTTTCTTTCATTTAAGCCACCCTAACAGGATCGAGGCGTCGAGCTAATAGACGTTAAATGAAGCGCTACATGGGAGGCAACCTATGGGAACCGTCGGACTCAAGACGTAAAAGAAGCGTTGAATGGGAGGCAACCCATCATTTAATTTTCTGCTAAGCGGAGATATCTGACTAACCAACTTCATTTCTTTTTCTGTTACTAACCCTCAAGTATTTTCATATAAAAATTTATTTCTTTTGCATTACATTTACAACCTTTCCTTTTATGCTTAAATTTTTTTTAGTCTTAGGAATTCATTCAAAGCATTTAAGGAAGAGGCTAGTTTATCCATGAATTCAAAGAGAATAGTTTCCTTCGTCTGCGGTAAATTTCTAGGGCTTGCTAGTGAAGGTAATCATAGAATCACCTACTCTTTTCCGAATAGCATAACTGGTGAGATTTATAGCTAAATATTTCAATATCCATTCTAGGTTGTTAGATACTAAAATATTTCCAATACATATTATGAGTGTTCCATATGAATCTTATTTTTGCTTGAATTTGCGGTCGTTCTTTACGGACGATCGGTTAGGTTATATTACACACGAGGAATTTTTTCTTTGGTACCTAAAGCCTTTCAAGCCACCCTGTTATATTCTTATTATCCTTTGTGAAACCACTTTGAACCTCCAGACGAAAAATTCTTTTCTTTATTAGTGACAAATCATGTCACAGTCCTACACTTACAAGAACCCTATTTGATTTCACTTGGAGTTAGATAGGAAAATTTTTATGACTGCACATGCCTTGAAACTAAGTTTGGGGTTGCTCTTTGGAATTAGCAACATCTTAAGTTTGGGGTGGGGGTAACAGTAGAAAACATTGTCAGAAAATGAAAAAAAAATGTAGATGACCATTGATCTACAAAAAAAAGAAAATAGAAAAATGAAAAAAAATCAGGAGCCAAAAATGGTCTTTTAAAAAAAGTATATTTCTGCCAAAATAAAAAGACAAATAGTTATACTGTTATACCCATCTTGTTTGAATCGAAGAAGGAAGGATGATAGTGCATTAATGCTTTATTAGTAATCCCTAAGCCAAGTTATAAACCTCAAATTCCTCCTAGTTTGTGAATAACTTTAACTTGACTGTCTATTTAGAATTGTTTCACATTTATAGCAAGGTACATTCATGTGACGACTGGAGTGGGCAAATGTCGTGACCTGTCCTACTAGCTTTAGGAGATACATGCGTGTATCATAGAAAAGAGTATGGCCGAGAATATAGGTTCTTTTCACCAAGCAAGAGTATGACTGAAGTGGTCAAATGTTGCTTGAATGTATAGTGATAAGTTCGTTGCTGCTATGCTATAGATGTCATGAATGATTCCTAAGCACAACTCCCGAAAAGGTATGTTGTTCTTGAAAAATATGCAAAGAACAAATTATCTTTTTCTTTATAAGGTACAGGACCATAGACAAAAATTTTATATCTTTATAAGGTTTTGGAAGAACAAAAGAGAGCAAATGAATCAACAAAAAGGAAGCTTGAAGCATATGAAGAAAAGTGCTCCTGAAGTGATGACGTCATCAGAAGCAAGTTCGTCAGAAGCACCTCATCAGAAGCAAGGCCACCAGAAGCTGAAGTTCATCAGGAGATGAAAGACTTAAAGCTTCAAAGGCTGTTCAAATGATTTTATCAAGTCTAGACATTGAAAAAGACTGAAAGAGTATAACAACGGCCCTTGAGATGAAATTTGAAAGCATTGGATGCTTATTCTATCAAGAGCGTTGACAAAGGACAATTGTACGAACTGTACAACCACTTCCTCCACTACTCTGTTCGTGTCTCTGCAACAAGACAATAATAACAGCTCTGCCTGCAGAAATTTTCCTTCATACAAGGAATTAATTTGAAATTGATCCTTCATAGGACAATAACCATATGAGGCAAAAGATCATTGGTGATTATCAACAAGCTTCAAACGACTCTTTTTGTGTGTGCTGGCAATTTTCCAACAAATCTTTCACACCTCTATATAAAGGAGTGAAGACTTACTAGTTGGATAGCAATACATAATATGAGATACAAAGACACACACAAAAGCTAGACTCTTACAACAATTCAAAGTTCATACTCTGTTATTGTTTTGCATTTAAAGTCACTTAGAATTTCTTAGCAAAGTCCATATTTTAGAAATTCTATAGTCTTAAGAGTCTGTATCTGATTTGTATTGTGAACACCATTGATTGTATATTAAGTGTTCAAACTCAAATAAATTTCTTTGTAATTCTGTTTGATTGAAAGTCTCTTGCTTGTGTGCTTGAGCAATAGAAGTATCTTGCAGTTGTGCTTGAGCATTAGAAGTCTCTTGCTTGTGTGCTTGAGCATAGGAAATCTCTTGCTTGTGTACTTGAGTAATTTGAAGTCTCGTGCTAGTTGTAGCATTGAGCAGTTGTAATTTGATATTACATTTTAGTGAACTCTCCTTGGAAGTGAAAGGGGGACATGACTACTTCCGGTCTCTGGAAGGAACCTGTATAATTGTTTTGTGTCTTTCTTCTCTCTCTCTCTGCTTTTATCCGCTGCATTTAGATTCTAATTATCACTTCAGAAGCTGAATTCTATCTACTTCTGAACAGTGACTTCAGTAGGTGAAAACGAAGAAAAAGCAAACACAATTCTATCTACTTCTGAACAGTGACTTCAGTAGGTGAAAACGAAGAAAAAGCAAACACAATTCAACTCCCCTTCTTGTGTTTTTCTCACCTTCAATTGGTATTGTAACGCCCTAGTTGTTAATTATTTATTTCTGATTTGTTTAGAGTCTTTCATATGATTTTAAATAATTATTGTTGAGTATGTGGTGTGTTATATTTTATTATATGATTTATTGTGATATTT
>Ga0228710_1008400_pt1 | contig 14812 bp, 6 predicted proteins | sample MedpolnodulmetaG_FD_177995 | JGI IMG/M metagenome (GOLD analysis project Ga0228710, IMG submission 177995) | Root nodule microbial communities from Medicago polymorpha collected in Santa Monica, California, United States - pink nodules | ecosystem: Host-associated > Plants > Roots > Nodule...
TTAATTTTATAATTTAGAGCATAAAACCAACTTTTAAATAACCATAATTTATTGTCTTTAGTAATTTCTCACATATTTTAATTTTATTTTGGGTTGTTTCATATTTTATAATAGGGGTTAAAACTATTTGTTAATGAAATTTTGAATAAAAAATAGCTAAAAATATGTATTCAAATTTCGATTATATTAAAATAGACCAGCAATACTATTTTTTCTGAAGTGTGTTAGATTATTATTATTTTGCTAGATTATTAGAAATAAAAAATATATATAATGAGGGAGTAAAGTGTAGATTTTAACATAAGAGGGGAGGAGAATGTAATTCATGTTTCTCTTAGGGGAGGGGAGTGAAATATTTTCTAATATGTTTTGAATAAGAGGGGAGGGGAGTGTATATTTTAACATAAGAGGGGAGGGGTGTGTAATTCAAGCATCTTTGAGGGGAGGGGAGTGTAATTTACTCAATAATAAAACTTAAATCAATAACCAACACTACTAAAGGTTGAACCGTTCGAGAAAGTGTTTAACCAAAAAGAATTGTTTCACCCATAAATCAAACTCAAAGTCTTTAAAACAATTCATCATTAGTGAAGTTTATTAGTCAAATGAATCCAGTTGTTTTATTAGAGAAAGTTAACACAAAGTAAGTCTATATGAAAAAGTAATTTATTTTTTAGCATGACAAAGTAACAACTTGTATGTTCAAAATAAATATTTCTTTTATGAATTTCATAATCAATGTCTTTAAAATATTCTCGTTAGCAAAAATTTTAAAAGAAAGTGACATGTTAACTTGTGTCTCGAGACACGTGTTAAAGAATCACAAATATTAACTATGTCTTAAAAACAATTTTTCAGGGGATCTTAAAAAAAACAATTGTTAATTTAAAAAAATAATAAACCAATTAATTTCTTTGTTGCCAAGATTCCTACTCCCAACTTTTAACTCATCAACTTCTTAAATCACTTGGCTAAACCAATTAAGCTATCCTTCTCCTCCAAGAAATTATTTATCACAAACATATGTTGTTGCATTCATTGAGTATTTTAACCGAAAAAAAATAGATTACAAAAATCAACTTGAATATATTTTTTTAGAGAAACTTGAATTATTTTAGAAAAGTATAAGGATGTAATGAATAATTTAACCAAAAATAAGAAGAAAATAATCATAAATAGCATCACCACCTTCCTAGAATGAAGTGCACTATAAATGCATCTTTACCCTTACTAGTACTCCTCCAACAAGTTCGGCACGAATTTAAGTATTAAGTCTTTGTTCCTATAAAAATGCTGCAACTCAACTAAGTATACTCCTTACACTTCATTCCTCAAATTCAACAACCCGTCGATCACCGCCATACACGTGTACGGTGATTGACAGACAACATGGACTCTCACACTCCTCTTCTCAACACCACGGCGGCGACGGAGTTATTGGAGGTAGACGGTGGCGACTACTTGGAAGTGAAAGGGTTCAAACAAGCAAGGAAAGTATTCGCCATTGAAACAGTGAGAATATGGAAAATTGCATTGCCAATAGTTTTCAACATATTGTGTCAATATGGTGTTAACTCCATCACCAATATCTTCGTTGGTCATCTTGGTGACATTGAACTTTCTGCCATTTCTCTTATTAACTCTGTCATTGGCACTTTCGCTTTTGGCTTCATGGTTAGTCTCTTTCACTAAAAAATTTTGTTTTTTCTTCTTTTTCTTTCTACCCAGCTAAACCCTATTATTTTATTATATTTTCGGTTGCATGAATGGGAAAGAAACACAGAGATTTTTGTTTAATTTTCTCATATATTGTTTATTAGTCTTTCAAACTAAGAAAATGTTTTCCTTTATTTCATTGTAGCTTAAATTTAGTTTTATTTTTTTGTTGGGTTTGATTTTCTTTATTCTCTCATTGTCCTTGTTGAGTTTTACCTTCCTGAAAAAGAAACTAGGAAGAATTAGAAGAGTTTTTTAGTACAAAATTAAGCATTTTATGGTTTTAATATAGGACTGTTTGGATAAACAAATTATATGCAGCTTATAGCACAAACACTTATTATGTATAAGCTATTTTTATAGCAAAAGATAAAATAATATTAAATTGTTTTTGTATATGCTTATGAAAATAAGTTGAAAAAAGCTTATGAAAATTGTCATAAGCTTTTCATAAGTTCTCCCAAATAGTTTCACAAAACTTAGGTAGATCAGCTCAATCCAAACAGCCCCTATTATTATTTTGAAGATGCAGAGCATTTGTAATGTTTTCATGTTATCTTGTGGGTAAAATACATTTTTTCAGTGTCAAATGTAAGTTCTAATTGATTTTTTTTATTTCGCTTCTGTTTTGTGTTGTCTATTTATTGATTGTTATTTAGGCATGAAAATTTGGCTTCAAAACAGAAACCAAGTTGTATAGATACTTCCTTAAAAAAAAATTGTATAGATACTGTATTTCTTGTTAGCAGAATGTTGTTTTTTAAGGACAAATTTTGATGGTACTCTATTAAACATGTAGTTAGGTATGGGGAGTGCGACCGAGACGCTCTGCGGTCAAGCTTTTGGAGCTGGACAGGTTCATATGCTTGGTGTTTACATGCAACGGTCGTGGATAATTTTATTTGTGACAAGTATTATCCTATTGCCAATATACATTTTCGCTGCTCCAATTTTGAAACTTCTTGGCCAACAGCAAGATATGGCTGATCTTGCTGGAAGTTTTGCTCTTTTAGTAATTCCTCAATTTCTCTCACTTTCCTTCAATTTTCCGACCCAAAAGTTCCTTCAGTCTCAAAGTAAGGTTAATGTCATTGCTTGGATTGGGTTAGTGGCTCTAATCGTGCATATTGGGTTGCTATGGCTCTTGATTTATGTATTAGATTTAGGCTTAACCGGTGCAGCGATTGCATTCGATGTCACGAGTTGGGGAATTACATTGGCTCAACTTGTTTATGTGGTGGTTTGGTGTAAGGATTGTTGGAATGGATTGTCGTGGTTGGCTATTAAGGATATATGGGCTTTTGTTCGGCTATCGGTTGCGTCGGCTGTTATGCTTTGCCTTGAAATTTGGTATATGATGAGCCTCATAGTTCTGGCTGGCCACCTTGATAATGCAGTGATTGCTGTTGATTCCATCTCTATATGGTAAGCTCATGGTTGCAGTTCCACTTCGTGTTGCTGTTATTGAAATACGATAGGATTACATAAACCGACACATAAGTTTCTGTCATGCAGTTTGTAGTTTGATATTAGTAATCAATTGTTGAAATTATGGATGTTTTGTGACCTTTTGCTAATACATTCAATGATGTTTTATAGTATGAATTTTAATGGATGGGAAGGCATGATCTTCATTGGAGTAAATGCAGCTATAAGGTATGCAGCCGAAAGTTATGCCTTACTGTTAGTTGTTCCAATTTATGATTGATGAAATTCCAAGGTACCTAGATGCTAAGTTCTTTGTTATGAGTCTGATCATGTCATAAGTCTGCTTGTTAGATATGTATAAAAACTTCGTATTATTAGCATTGGAAGCATATTGATATAGGTTTTTCTATTGTCATTTTTGTTTCATGTTCACCTTTGTATTTTTCTTGTTTTCAGTGTCAGAGTTTCCAACGAACTCGGACTTCGACATCCAAGAGCTGCTAAATACTCTGTTTACGTGACAGTCTTTCAATCTCTTTTCATGGGAATATTCTTCATGGGTGTAATTTTGGTAACTAAAGACTATTTTGCCATTGTTTTTACCAATAGTAAGACTTTGCAAGCGGCGGTTGCAGAACTGGGAAACCTCCTTGCTGTAACAATGGTTCTAAACAGCGTTCAACCAGTGATTTCGGGTACGAATTTGTTAGCATTTTCCTTGTCTACTTCATGAAGGGTAACTAACAGATCATCACCGTAGTTTATCTTCTATTCACCAGCTTCAAATTATTCTTACAGGTGTTGCTGTTGGAGGTGGGTGGCAGGCCTTGGTGGCTTACATCAACGTAGGTTGTTATTACTTGTTTGGGCTTCCACTAGGCTACATTCTCGGTAATGTTGCAGAATTGGGGGTTAAGGTACTGTATTCGCTATTCACTATTCTATTTATGTTCGTTTCTTAACCTTGATGAACTTCATAAATTTAGTAAAACATAAACTTTAACAGTTGGATCTGCAAAAATGAGAAGGAAAATATTAACCCCGTTTTGTTCTAGTGTTTCCTGTTTCTATTTCCAGTGATAAAATAAACATTAGAGAAAGTATTATGGAATTTTTTGAAAATGCATTTTAATGAAAATTCTGAAAAAGTTCAATACATTGTTTTAAGTATTTTCTCAAGTTTGCTTGCATCTTCTCTCTATCACAATTAAGAAAGAAAATCCATAATCATATGTCATATTATCTACCCACATACAAAGTAAAAATTGAAACTGAAAATGTTGTTAGAAAGTAAATGCGTCCTTACTTGTTTGCTGTTGAGTGAAAAATGTTAATGTCATGGCTGGTTCCTGCTTTAATGCCTCTTTTTGATAAACTTCTCTATCCAAAGACTCATGACCGATTTATAGGTAGAAGATAAAAAGTAAAAACGGAAAAAAAAAAAGAAAAAAAAAGAAGTGAACAACTCTTTCTAATGATTCTGAATTTTTTTAGGGACTTTGGGGAGGTATGATATGTGGAATTCTCCTCCAGACCTTGCTGCTCTCGGGGATACTTTACAAAACCAATTGGAACAAAGAGGTAGGCAATACTTCTCATTCTAAGACTCATGTTGGATTTTCTCTCTCTTGACTACTACAGAAAAATGATATTGATCACCCTTTTTCTATCCTATGATATAACTAGCTTGAATGAATTTAGAGATTCTCACTGCTGTCAATCATTTGACTTTTCTCAATTGTAGGTGGATAATACCTCTGCACGGGTGCAGCAATGGGGTGGACAAACCATAGAAGTTGACAGCAATGGGATGGACAAGCCATAGAAGTTGACAAGACATTGTATTCTGCATAAAGTTGCATGTATCTCCCACTTCCTATCTGTTCTTTTGTAAAATTAGGGATAATGGTCTCAAAAATCCTTTCTGACCATTTTGCATTGTAATGTAGTAGTTTCTTTCTTTCAATTAGGTTCATGACATAATCAGTCTGAGTTGTGTTACTGCTGAGAAATGTTAAGACAGAAAACTTTCAAATTTTTGCCAATTTTTTTGTTCCATCTTTTAATGATATAGCATCTTAGCGAACCATCAGTGTTTTTTCGTATATTCTGGCACATCCTTTTTTTTTGTTCCCTTTCTCTTTTCTATGTCTCGTCTGATTTTTGTTTTTTTGTTTTCTTGTTTATTTTAATATATTTTAGTCTTTAGAAAAAAATATATATAATGTATTGCAAGGCTACTTTAGTGAGGAAATGATATTGCGATAATGTTAGAAATATCTGGTAGAAACCATCATTGATATTGCTGCCTATTTATATTACATTCTTTGTTTTGATAACACTATTGTAAGGAAAAGAAGTTTTTTATCACTTGGAAAGAAAAGATAAACAAAGAGACTAAGATCTAAGTCTGATACACCCTAAGGCGTCAACAAGAATACACTGATAAATATGAGGACAGTCGGTTGCTCCAAATCTTGTGTAAAACCCTAAATTCTTATGATTCTGAAGCAACCCTCCAAAACCTGCATTGTCTAGTTGCCAAAAGCTCTACCATCAATATAGACTTTGTTCAACCCATTGAGAGGAATATGCATCATGACAGATTAGTTATGAAATGATAGAATCATTAGAGGTAGCAATGTAACTTAGATTTGTACCAGTCATGCCAAATGTAGCTGTTAAAGATAGTTTCAGTACGAAATTTTCATATGGCCCTACAAGTTTTACTTAAGAGAGCTGTTCAATCTTGTTTCTAAAATAGAGAGCTAATAATATAATGATTAATCATAACTAGGAGTAAATTATTTAATGAATATCTAAACTAGCACTTGTGAAAGTAGATAAGAAAAGAATGTAGTAATAATAACTAGGAGTTTTATAAGGGCATTGACATACAACAACTGAACACATCAACTAATTGACCAACAGCTATTGAAACTTATATTAGCCCCGCTTAATGTCGGCCAAACAACCTATAGAAATGGAATATATAAATCCATATTAAGAGTTTGGTAAAAAAATAAATGAAAATGGAAGGAAGGATGAGAAACTGAGTGGTGGTACGTAGTACTTAATTCTTCTAGTTTTTCAGGCATTGAAATAGTCATTTGTATTCTTGTACTACTGTTGCAGATAGAAAAAATGATAGAGAATATTCCAGAGAAATGAATGGGAATGAAAGACATCGTGCCAAGGAAGAAGGAGGCTTCTGAAGCTTGAAAAGAAAGAAGTATTTTAATGTGACTTCACATAGGGGAAGCAACGGATAGCAATATTTGAAGCATAGGCATCATGGGGTTATATAATACTCCTCATATCTTTGGTCTATTTCTGTAGAAGAAAAGCTTCAATGACATGTTTAATCTTCAAGATTTGAGATAATGAGGAAATCTAAAGTGATTTCAAACATATAAAATTGAAGAGAAAATATTTAACATTCCAATCAGGTGTGTGGATGAGTGAATAGGGAGAGGATTTTGACGACAGGTTGTCTATTGTCGAGGGTGCTAAAAACTAGCTAAGTGAGTGGGTGTCTATGTTGTGACTCAAGTCCCACATCGCCTAATCCAAAAGCGAGACTGAGTTGCTCGCATATAAAAAAAAGGACCTCACAATTAAATAAGCACGGAGCTGTGTGATAATGACATAGCGAACTATTCTTTCGCCTTTTACTAAAGAATACCGTGTCAGTGTCACATTTAACGGCATACGTTAGTTTTTGGAAGAGTCTTCTTTATGGAAGGCTCTGCAAAATTAGTTCAAATTTTTGTACTTTTTAATTGTTAATATCAGTTAGCTAATTATTTAATTATATTAATTTAATTACTAATTATATTAACTAGTCTATATATATGTATATTTTTTTGAGAAGTCTATATATATTTATATGTAAATCGTACACCTTAATTACTTAAATATAACTGGTTAGTTTGGACTTGTATTTTTTGGTTACATGGAAAAAAAAAATAATTTAGGTATAATTCTTTAGGCGTGCTATCATATGAAAACGCTTTTCTTAAGAATCATATGAAAAGCATCTCATGACCGTAGAGCATTTTTAAAATGATTTTTATAGTGTTTCAATTTTTGTTATAAATAATTTTTTTAAAAAAACTTCAAATTAAAATTTGTTTAAATGTTTCTTGATTTTTTTTTAAAATAAAATTTCAAAAAATGCTTCAGATGAGTTGTTATTTTCAATATTTTAATTTTTTTAGAGATATTTATTTGGAAAAACGTGAATAATATTATGTTAAATCTTGCAATTAATATATAAGTTAATCAATGCGCAAATTAATCTTTTAATTTATACCAAATAAGTTAGTTTTAATATAAAAAAATGTATATTGTTAAAAAAAGGTTTACGCCATTAATCCTCCATGAATATTGTTGGTATTATAAAGTGTTCGGAGTTATATCTACATGAGTAGAGCCCAACATCAAATATTAATCTATTATGTGTGAAAATCTTACTTAAGTATTGCAACGAACACTTATCTCTTCAATAGAAGACTTTTAACCTTATTATCCGCATTAAGAGTCCTTGTCCATGTCCACAACAGCGTTCGCTCTACTCATTGAAAAGGGATTGAAAATGCTTATACTAGATGAAGAAAATCACGTGTGTACTTAGACCACTAATGTTGTGTACCGTGATATTTTTCGGAATGTTTAACCGATCGTTCTTGATGACGCAGGTGGGTATGAGTTTTTTTTTCTCTTTTAAACTTCGTTGTAATATATATATTTTATTTGGATATGAATTGGTTGTTGCTACTTGCAGCCATTCTAATAGTTTTGTAAAGAAAGAGTAATCGATTGGTCATGTAATAAACCCACAATTCTGCAACTAACAATTGAGATCACACTTCTTATTTCATTGTATAAAATTCAATGACATTTATTGTTGTGCAAAGAACAGGCTGAGTGATCGATTTGTTATAGGGACTAATATGTCATATGGAGTAATATTTTTGATCCCTTTTTGACAATATTTTTGGTCTCATGTACGTTCAGGTGTTACTTTTGTGCTTCAGGTGATGTGATATCATTAAGATGTACACAGGCTGACGTTAATGGAATTTTTATGGCATTGAAATATCATTGACCAATTGCAATAGGTGCAATGCCTTCTCTTCGGCTCCGAAATTAACATTGCATGATACATTAATGTGTTTATCTACTGAGACTTCCGTTTTTCTCTTATATGATATAGCAACTCCAATATTCTCATACTCAGTTTAATTTTATTTTTAATGTCAGTATCCTTCTGATCTTTCTCATTTTTCCTAATGTAAGCCGTACTCTTTCAGTGACCATATTATCAACTGTATGTTCTGCTTCATTTTTTTATACAATCAACTATATATCCGTCATTTTTTTTTCTTTGTTCTTTGGAGCGTCTATGTCTATGTGCATTAACATGACAATTTTGTAGTCCACTTTTCAAGCCTTTTTTGTTGTGCTTTTGTTGATGGGTTATTTTATAATATGCTTAGTTAAAAAATGTGATCGATAGTTGGTGTCTTTGTCGTTGTTTGTTATACTTATTTGTTACACGATTGAATAATTACAAATTCGTGTTAGATGTTAAGATGAATCAAGTGTGTGCATGATATTAACTTTGTTTATTTAAGGGTATCCGCTATAGAAATCATGGAATTTGAAAGAAACTATATATAAGGGCATCTGGTAGAGACGATTCGTTGGGTAGGGACAATTAGTTGTATATGCAGTGGTAGGCTTCGAGACTCCAACACCCCCAGTTATATGTAGAACATCCAAACAAAAAAAACAAGACTCATGTTTGCGTAATTAATTTTAGTCATCCATGTAAAATATTCCGGCATTAAATACTAATATTTCGACGTTAAATCTGTTAAATCATTCCCGTTTTACAATACAGAAAACCAAATAACGATAACGATGCGTTTTATTGATATATTGTGTATAAAATAATGAATTTGCCGTTTAATTAGAGTTTATATAAAAATAATAATAGTCGTAATTCTAGCCCGTGCTTGGCACGGGTTTCCAAGCTAGTTTATACCAAATGAGTTAGTTTTAATAAAAAAAAATGTATATTGTTAAAAAAGGTTTACACCATTAATCCTCCATGAATATTGTTGGTATTATAAAGTGTTCGGAGTTATATCTACATGAGTAGAGCCCAACGTCAAATATTAATCTATTATGTGTGAAAATCTTACTTAAGTATTGCAACGAACACTTATCCCTTCAATAGAAGACTTTTAACCTTATTATCCGCGTTAAGAGTCCTTGTCCATGTCCACAACAGCGTTCGCTCTATTGACATTGAATTAGTGGTAGCCCTTTTCTTTCTAATTGTTTCACATCATTTCTATCCATTCAATGTGACTTTTAACATTGTTATCTCTTTACGAGTCAATGTCTACTATGGTTTTCATGTTATTGGTACCGACTCAGTGGTAGCTATTTACTCTTTAACGACTCCACTAACCTATCGTTATTTGGTATAGTACATTAATCCAACCTATAAATAGTTATTTTCGCAGCTCAACTCTCGACTAAAATACCAATTGTTAAGACGTAAGCTCGTGAGAGTCTAACTTAAAAAGACTAATTTATTAGATGATAGATTTGATAACTCAAATACCGTACAATTGACAATCTTTAAGCCATAAGAACTTCTTTTTTTTTTTTAGGGATTAAGTCAGAAGAACTTAAAAGGTAGAGGTGTACGAATCTAACCATGGATGTGATAAACTTGAATATTCAATTCAAAGCAATTAAATTTGTTTGATTGTTTTTTCGTATTCAGCTATAAACCGAATCAATGAAATTCGACCACTATTGTTTCATTTTATTTTATGGATCATACTAACTTGTGCCTTTAAAACAGAAATTAGAAAATAAATTTTATATTGAAAGAAAAAAATATCATATCCTAGTTTAGTCTCCTTATTTTCCTTTCATCGTAATTCTGCCATTTTTATTTCTTTCTTTACTTTTGTCTTGAAAAAACATATTGAATAGTTTCTAGAACTTTCTTCCCACACGCCTAACCAAGATCACTACCCTTCACGTACACTACAAGATATCGATCGAGCACATTAATTTCACAAAGTCTTACTTATAAGCAAGAGCCAAAAAAATGGCTATGCATTAGTATTAAAGATCGAAAAAAAATCTCTTGCAAAAAGAACCATACCTGCTTAACAACTTTATTTGCAAAAGTTTTGAAGAGCAAAAGCTTCATTCATTAAAAAAGTTGGCATATAATTGAATTTCAATTGGAAAACTCATATCTTTGCGTCTTTCTCATCCATGTTAATCCTTTTGACATTTACCATAATTCACTGCATATCTTCTGAATTTTCTCTTTTATTTGCTGATTTGCAGCATCGATCGAGTCTAGGATTTATGAAGACAGAGATGAAGAACGAATTGGTTAGACGTATAAAGAAAATGCTTCCATGTTATGGTAATCACGTTTTCTTCCTTTCATTGTACTTTATTCTTTTACTTTTTCCATGTTGAGCTTTTAAGTATAGATTTTATCATTGTCAAAAAGATAAAACTATCGAGACAAATCAGAGACGGAGTTAGAGTAATTTTCACGAAAGAAAAATTATTTAAAAAAACTTGTATATTAAATTAAATCGTTAAATATGTGTAATCCATATAAAGTTACGTTTCAAGGATTCAAATATATTCATAATCGTTACATATGTTTAATGTATGTACTCATAATTATGACCAACATTAATTTGATTTAGTGACACTATGTAATTTAATGGCAATGAGTGACATGCAACAGTGTGCAGGTCCGGTTCTCCAAATCATCAAACACATGTGGACGTACGTGAAGAATATGCCAATGCATTTCGTACAGAGTCATACGTAGAGTTTTGGACACGTGTGGTTTCATATTCCAACAGTGAACAACGTCGTTCTTGTTTATCAAGAGAAGAGTCCACCACATCAACCCGTCTTCCCTCTTATCGTTTATTTGCGGAGCACCTCTTGGATCCTGATCAACCCACGGTTACTCAAATCCTGACCCAAACCAAACTTCAACCCGAAATTCAATCTCTTCTATTGGATTATTTTGCCTACACTTCTAATGCATCTATACTTTGTAGTCATTTGTTAAAAGACATTGATGGTGTGCGTGTAAAGTATAGATCACTTATTACCACTCTTCAATGTGTTACAACTAATCAAATACCTTCTCCTAAGGTAGTGGCTCATTTGATTGAATTTTCCAACTCTTTGAACCCATTTTCTACATCCGGCCCATCTCCGTGTCGGGTTCGGTCCACCTCATGCCAATGCTCCGAATTACAAAAACAGCTTGAGTCGATCCGCGATAACGCTCGAGTCAAGCTTCAAATGGTTACTATGTTTCAACATTGCTCAACTTGTATCGTTGTGGTTATAACAGCTTCATTTGTTGTGCTTGTTATGGCTCATGGATTTGCATTACTTGCGGCCATGCCAGGACTAGCTTTGATGAATTTGGGTTCAAAAAGGAAGCTAACTAAGGTAACGACGCAGCTTGATGCGGCTGCAAAGGGAACATATATATTGAACAAAGATTTGGAGACAACTAGTCGACTTGTGGCTCGGCTAAATGATGAGTTTGAGCATATAAGGACAATGGTAAAGTTTTGGCTTGAAAGGAAAGAGGACAAAATTCAAGCTGACGGGGAAGTGGCGCGCCTATTAAAGAAGAATCAATGTAATTTTAGTGATCTATTGGATGAGTTGGAGGAACATTTGTATTTGTGTTTTATGACTATTAATAGGGCTAGGGATCTTGTGTTGAACCAAATCAATGGTTCTGCTTGATTAACCATCAACTAATAAATTGTTCACATTTGATTGCTCATATTGATATAAATTAGGAGAATGTTAACCAGTGTTCTGAGGGTACTCGTTAAACAACCAAAACAAGTAATTGTTTTATAAAAAATGATGTAATTGTCACTTAATCAAAAGTCAAAATTTATATTTTTAAGATAAATTTTTTATTTATAGTCAAAACTTATTTGCAAGATATGTTGGACACCCTAAGGTTGGTGCTACACGGTTGTAGTCTTTTTAATGAGATGGTAAAATGGTCAATCGTAGGGTGCATGACAAAGACATAGCGGTGAAAAATTCTTAAAAAAATAAATTAAGGAGTAATTACGTTAAGTGTGATGTTTTTTTTTAGGGACTTCCCTGGATTATCTTGGTGTGTATTAGTTGACTTCCTTTTGGTTTCATTCACTAGACTCTTGTCCGGTTGTATTTTCATACCACTTTTATCATCATAGGTTCTCGGTTGTAATACTCTTTTAGTGCAGATATGGTGATTGCTGAGTCAGGATTATGTCTTCAACATTTTGCATTTCCTCTTAATTTATTTTAAGGTTAAATTTGTTTTTTGTCGATATAAATATATCAACTTTTTGTTTTAATCTCTCTAAAATTTTCTTTCGACTCTTAGTCCTTATAAATTTTTCACCACTTTTGGTCACTATTTATAAGTAAACTCATATGTAGCCTTTGTATTTTTTAATGAAATTGGGTAAAAATGTGTAGAATATTATAAAAATATCTCCAAAAAAAATAGACTGTCTTATCAAAACATGAATTAAATATGAATTCGTATTTAAAAAACGAATAAATTTTTTAGAGAGACTAAAACAAAAAATTGGTATATTTATAAAGCCAAAAAATATATTTGACCCTTTATTTTATATATTTTCCTTTTGCATAAAAAAATTCATTAATTAACTCAAAAATTAAATAGGATCAAGCTGTTAACCTTTAAAAAAAACAAGGCATTATAAAACAAGATTTTTGCTCTTTCCCCTGCACAAAACACTCGCGCCTTGTCCCCTTTCCAAATATACCCCTGCGTGAGTTAAGTTACGCTGGGTGACTGAACTCACGCATCTTATAATCTCTGCGTGACTTAAGTCACGCACCACTGAGCTTTTGCGCGAGTTAACTCACGCAAGTTGACCGGTGGTCAGAACTGAAGAACAAACGTTTTTTTTTCACTTTGATTAGGTTTTCAACATTCAATTGACACGTTTTTAACCACTTTTACACGTTTTTTAACCACATTTATGGTAGATACAAACTAGGTCATCATTCCTACCTATAAATATCCTCACAAACTTCCTCATTTCCTCACACCATCTCACATTATCTCCTCCCACTCTCTCCCCCTCTTTCTCTTCTTCTTTTTTTCTTCTATAGTCTCTAGACTCTTTTTACCCCTTTAAGTATATAGTGGTCGACTCTTGGAGGAAATTGTGGTTAGTCGGGTTGAGGAAAAAAACACCATCCCTTGAGGTAAAATTAGGTTTGCTTCCTTTTACTTCCAAAATCATTTTACCGTGGCTAAAAAGAATCATCCTGGGGGTATAAAAGGAACCAAATTTAAATTTACCTCAAGGGATCTTGATGTCTTTTTTCCCAACAGGACTGATCACTATTTCCCCCAAGAGCTATCACTATATACCCAAGAGGGTAAAAATAACTTTTTGCTCCAAGAGGGTAAAAAGATACTAAGTAGATTAGTGAATTCAAATAAAATATAGGTATTAATTATTGTAATGTTTGAATGACATTAATAAAACGAGAGTTATATTTATTATTTTTTTTTTTATTTGTATTTATATTTGCATTTATTTTATGTTTGTGATTATATATTGAATAAATAAACATTGAACAAATAAAATCGAATTTAATTTCTAATTTTGTATTTAATGAATAAATAAATTAGAATAAAATTGAATTTATTTTCTAATTTCAAATTTATTTTAAGTGCATAAATAAATTAGAATATAGCATATAAATAATTTAGAATAAAGTGAACAAATAATTTAGAATAAAGTAAATAAAATAATTTGAATATAGTAAATAAATTAAAAAAAGTAGCCACTATGCACCACTTAACTCAGCGTGAATTAGAATAAAAATTGTGTATTGAATAAATTCGAATAAAGTTACGTATTAAAAAAAATTGAAAAAAGGCCTAATTAACTCAGTGTGAATTCGAATAAAGTTGTGTATTGAATAAATTCGAATAAAAGTTACATTACATTACATAAACGACATGTATGTCAACTATATATGTTCATAAATATATCCTATCATTGCATTACATTACATTCGGGTTGCACCTTCAAACTACAACAATTATCTTACCTCAGAAATGGTAAATTCAAACTTGCTAAACACCAGGACTCTAACATCCACCCGGAAGTGCTATTGTTCCATTCAAAAGATTAAATTCTGTTAGGCTTGGTTTAAATGAAAGTATTTAAGTGTCAAAAGAATGAGGTCCATTCCTTGACACTTCAATACCTTCATTTAAACCAGTCTAACAAGAATTTAATCTTTTGAATGGAACAGTAGAAATGTCGGTCGAATGATGGAGTCCTACCATTTAACAAGTTTGAATTACCCCATTCAAAGGAAGACAATGGTTGTAGTTGGAAGGTGCATTTCCCTACCTAATCACGATCTTCTGGCGGAATCAGACTGTTGATAATATCTTCAGTTGATCTCAGCAACGTTACCCGCATATCGATCCACTGGAACATGCTGTGCTCCCAAAACATGTTCTTCACGTTTTCGTCGTTCGTTAATTCCACCCAAGTGAATGATATTCTCCCCT
>Ga0228710_1008402_pt1 | contig 14812 bp, 5 predicted proteins | sample MedpolnodulmetaG_FD_177995 | JGI IMG/M metagenome (GOLD analysis project Ga0228710, IMG submission 177995) | Root nodule microbial communities from Medicago polymorpha collected in Santa Monica, California, United States - pink nodules | ecosystem: Host-associated > Plants > Roots > Nodule...
CATGTGGTGTTTTTGTTTTTTTACCAATCTATCTATACACATGATTCTAAACTCAAGATAACAGATGTATATGTCAGAGAAGCGGTGGACTGTTGCAGGAGTGTAAATGAGGCACTATATATACTTGTGGTGCTTGCTATCACAAAATATCAAAAATTACAACGAGCTTGGACTTGCTATATCAAAAATATCACCCTTCGTGTGTGCCTTATTCGTAACTTTCAGCATTATCAATGTATATTATATGTCTGGTACTTATGTACCGGAGGTGAAGCAGAATTAAATTTAAAAAATGCACATTCGATAGTTATAGACAGAATGTGTTATTAAGGGCATTTTTATAACTTTAGGGGGCCTAAAGAGATATTGAGGGGGCCTAAAAAGCAATCCTCAAAAAATGAAAGGGAGATGGGCTCATTACCAAAAATGCGAGATGGGCTCACAATTTGTTGTCTATAAAAATTAAATCAATCAATGGAGTTTCTTTTCTCACCTCCCATAACTGTTAAAAACTACTCTTGTCCGGATTTATCCATCTGAAAGGAGAGAAAACACCTTTTCTATTTATTCGGATTTACTCATCCATATGCGACAAAAACAATTTTTTTCTTGTTACAATTGATAAATTTGAATAGGTGTTATTTTTTAAGAAAACTGATAAAAGTAGCTCTCATAATTCAGCTATCTCTACCCCCAACTCATTTGTTTGTTCAAATAGTCTGGATATCCAATCGTATGTGCTTGGTAAATGGTACCAAATAAATATATTATGGTCCTATTTGGTTATCTCAAAGAAATTGTTTGAACTCATTGGGAAACTGACTCACACAAGACTCATGTTGTATATTGATCAAGCCTTGCAGATAGTTAACTATTCTTGACACTAGGCATGGCAACAAAACCCGTGCTCATGGGTACCCGCCCAAACCAACCCCGATTTGATTGGGTTTGGGTATGGGTTTAGGTTTTCCCCGATTTCAATATACGGGTATGGGACGGGTAACGGGGATATATGTACCCACCCCGAACCCATACCCAAACCCTACCTGAATGTAGAAAGGTCATATTTTTGTTTTTGTTGAAGAGGTTGATAATGACATACCATGTTATTTGGTTTGATAATTGTCATGATATAAAGAACTTTCATTGATAGTTAAAGGAGCAACCGAATTATTCGGTGAGTAAATGTTAAAATGGACGCAGATTGTTGGATAATGCACTACAATATTGCCATTGAAGCTTAAAAAAGCTCCTTTTTTTATCAAAAAAATTTATTCACTCGGGGACGAGGATGGGGCAGGAATACCCGAATCCATTGGGGACGGGGATGGGATTCAATTTCTCATCTCCGTTGGGTATGAGTAGGGTAACGGATAAGTATATGAGATTAGGGATGGGGACGGGGACGGGGATGACAAAACCCGTCCCCACCCCGCCCCATTGCCATGCCTACTTGACACCTACAGTAGTTAGTACCAATCTTGTGATAAATGTAGTATGCAACATTTATATGCATAAAGAGGAAATGAAACAAAACACATTGTCTAAACACCATTCAACAAGCAGTACACCAATTATACAACAATTATCGCTCATAATCCAATAATAAAACATCATAATTCATAACATTACACCAAATCTCTCACTTCTTCAAAAAATTAGACTAAATCTCTACTGGAAATTTGGACACTCGTAGTTATAACAAATGAGTGTAGAAACCTTAAAATATATGGCAGAAAAATGCAACAATGTAAACGGGAAAAGAAATACAATACTTGTTGCTTGAAGTTAAATAAGTGTAGAAACATTCTAGCCATTCTTCTTGAATGATTTGAGATCAACATTTTTCAAAAATAAAAAATTTAAATTTTTTTCGGTTATGGATGAAATAGGGAAGAAAGTTGCTGAGTGAATAGCGTAGGTGGAAAAAAAATTGTCTGAAATATATTTTGTTACACGGGAATATAACGAACCAAAAAGTTTTTTATTAGTGTAAGTTATGAAAGGCCATCATATTAAATTGGTATAATGTTACTGAATTATGAAATATGAACGATTGTCCAAGTTTATTTAAAAATATATTAAATTTTACGAGAATGTACATTTTCACCTTTTCATGGGAATAAATCCATGTAATTGATGGAAGTTATGAAAGGCTATCATATTCATGTGAATCTTTAAACCCAAGAACAATTTGTTCTCAACCTTGTAACAAACACATGTATAATTATTTTCTACCATTGTATTTCTGGGAATGTGGTTTTTAAACTTGAAAAAAAAAATTGTCCAAAAATAAAACTTGAAAGGAAAAAAACATAGAACTTGTTATTGAATATTTTTTTTTACCTCTTATCCTTCTATGTATTCGTCAATTACTGACAACTTTTCCACCATTCAAAAAGTAACCCATTAACTTTTGTGAATTTCATGATGGATATCATTTGTACTAAAGAGTAGTGATATTTTAACAACCATTTTAGTACAACATTTAAGACAACTTTATTGTTCTCTTTTTTCATTGGTTAAAAACAATAGAAAAAGAAAAAGAAAGAGAGAGAATAAACACATAATATGAGTATAAGAGAGAAAGTTGTACAAAAATTATACCAAAATAGTCGTATAAATATCATTTCTCTATACTAAAATATATAGGAATCATATACGATTAGGTTATCTCTCAACCTCCTCAAAGATCTTCATATAAGGTTACTATAGGAAAATTGTGTATCTATGGCAAACCTTTTTCTCAAGGCCACAACACCAATGAAAAAAATGACAATATCGAGCGGTATACCTCTCTTTGGAACGTTCATATCTAAGCATTTATGAGGTGCATATCCCTGGTAAGTTATCCTTACCATTGGAGTTTCATAGGGGATAACCCGTAGAAAAATAGGACAGGAAAATAAATTTATTACTTCCCAAAAAAGAAATATTTTAACTTTTGGGAGTAATCCAGAAACAATAGTAATACACCGGATTTCATCAGAACTCCGCAGTTAAACGTGTTTGAGCGAGAGTAGTATTAGAATAGGTGACCTCCCGACAAGTCCTTGTGTTGCACCTCTTCCACCCCTTTTGTTTTTAGAATTTCCTTCCAAAAAAAAAAAAGTTGTGTTTTTTTTTATAGTGCAACTCGCTTTCTTTGAAGAGTCTCATCATGATTATATAACCCCTAGTAGATCATTTGTGTGTTGGTGTTCTATTAGTCTGCGATGGGTCGAGAAAGAGCATATAAGATTTTATATAAAAAACAAATAGTAATACATATTTTTGGAGGCCAATTATATGATGCATAAATGAGGCGGTCTTGCATCATGCACAAACTATTTTATCACTGGATCAATAAATCTCATTAAAATAAGGGAACTTCTATCGTACACTCGTAAATTGAGGTGTATCAGTACTCCTGTTTCATAAATTTATAAATTAACGATCAATTTTATGAAATAAATAGTTATTTGTCGGCATTTATATTTTTGAAAATATCATTTCATAAGAAAAATACATCATTCATTGTTTATAAGAATCATAGTAATTTTTTTTACATATTATCGTATAAAATAATCAAAGTTCTCTATTATAAGCGATTAAAATTCAATTTTATTCGTTGACGCTTTTGGTGAATAAGATTTAATCATTATAATTATAAATGATAAAAAAAAATATTTTTCTTCAAAAAACAACTCATTTAACTATAAATTAAAGGATTTGGTGTACCGGTACACTCAATTATGTTAGGTGTACAGTAGAATTTGTCTTAAAATAATTAGATATGATGTGATGCGTCTTATTAATCCAATGATGAAAAAGACATTTGTGTATGATGTAAGGTCTTATTAATCCAATGATGAAAAAGACATTTGTGTATGATGTAAGATCATCTTACTTATGCATGTTAGACAAAACCATTTGCGGAAATGAACACTTGTATTTTACATTTTCTTATGAGGCTGACTCTAATTTCAATACCCAGTTCACATATATTTTGTCTTCTGAACTACATATACAATTGTGTTTGAATAAATCAAAAAAAATGATCTTTAACTAGATAAGACGAGCGAATGCAGTTAATTCTCAACATTTTCTCTATTGTTCACCGTGGCAGAGATTTATGACTGGTTTCTAAGTTATAGAATTATACTCACCCCCCATTTCTTTATGCGGAATTAATGTGTAATTTGGTTCATGACTTAGTATGCTTAACTACTATAGAATTGACTCTTTTAAATGGATGGGAAATGCCTTTAAACAAGATGTTTCTATTGTTCCCCGTTATAGCAATTATTGAAAGTTGTTTCAACATAAAAAGAAAAACATTATCATTTTGAGAATTTCATTTTTTTTGTCTTTTATTAAATGTTAACAACAAATTATGGTATACAATATCAAACTACTATGGTTAAATAAATGAAAATAATAAGTCAAACAAATAAGAGGAAAAGTACACAATATAATATATATATATATATATCTAGAAATACATACACGAGGTAATGAAGGGCTGTAAATACGTATCGATCTCTCGTGGGGTGCGATTCTGTTCATAAACCTTTATACACAAGTTGCATTGCATTCATTAAAGAGCATGCAATCTCGTCCTTAAAATTAACCCTAGTAGTGCCTCCAACACTAATTGAAAAGCCAATTTAATTTTTTAGAAAGGCACCGGCGAACCAATTATAAAAATGACATATCATAAAGCAAACAATTCTTATTGGCACAAGAACTTGTCTTTATGAGGTGAATAAGGGACCACAATCTCAAATTATCTTTGATATTTTCTCTCATTTTTGTTTTTATCGTTCTTCTTGAAATATTCTTTTCATTTTCTTCAAAAAACTACAAATATCTTAAAAATTCCTCTAAAATGGAATTTTGATTTCCTCTTGTGCTAGCTGTTACCTCAGTGGTCAATCGACAGTTTCATAAAAAGAAGGTACGTTCTAGCTAGTAAAATAAATATTAAATTTTAGAAAATTAAGTACCATATAAAAACGTAAAACAATCGTGTAAGTACCATAGAAAATTAATTTTGATCTGAATCCTTAAGCCTACAAGTTAAAACCCTTTGAACGTTTGAGCGTCGACAATTTACCAACTAAATTAAACTGCCTAATTACGACTCTAATCGTGTAATGTAGCTAGGAAAAAATTATTGAATATAGATAATGTCTAAAATATTTAATAAAGAATGTCATCTCTCATATTACAAATCGGTTTTATATGAATGAATTAGATTTATGTGAAATCTAATATGGCGTTAGTCTATTAGAGTTAACCAAAGGGACACTCATTATTCATATTTATACACCAAATTCAATAATGGTAAGCACGAGGGCTACATTATAAATTTAAGAATTGCACCCCTCATCTTACATGAAGATATTATATTTAATTTCATTTCAAAGTGAAAAATAGAGGCATGATAAAATAACATATTCAAGCAATATATTATCTAAGTGTAACTTCTCAATGGAAGCAACATCATGTGTATATTAATATACCAATACCAATGTACTGAGCTAGCTAGTTAAGATTTAAAAGTATCAATCTGTCTAATTTAATTCATTAATTTCACTAGTCTCAGTTCACCTATTAATATAAATGGTTATACCATGACCTAAAATGTGATATCTGAATACGCACCTTCATGATTCAATATTTTTAACTGAAGCTTCAATCAAATTAATAACATTAAATCAACAACCTTTGCCATGTATTATGCCAAGTCATGTAGCAATTGTGTCCCCATGAGATTCCTGTATGGCATAATATTTGTTCCTTCACCATCCAAAAGAGAGTACTGAACCGGTTCTTCAATTTGGTCCCTTGTATAGAACATTGGACTCTGTGATGTTGGTGGGAAAGCCAAACTCACTCCATTTCCACCATGTTGTTGTAACCCTAACGTCAATGACACTCCACCACTGCTGCCACCTTGGTGGAAACTCTCACCACTTGTGTAAGCAGCAACCATGTCAGAAGAAGAATGATGCGTATTATAAGATGAAAAATCAATATCAACCGATCCAAATGCATCCGCGGCTAATTGGTGATGATTCAAATTCTTATTATTAGCATCATTTTTATGATCATGATTGTTGTTGATGATAGATGACACACATTCAGAATCGATTCGAAGGAGTCGTGGCTTTTGATCCTCATGAGGTTGAGGTTGAGTTTGAGTTTGAGATTGGTTTTGAAGTACATTAAGATTATCCTCTTCATGATTAATATTGTTTCCTCCGTCCGAGGTTGTCGTGTTTCTTTGTTGCTCTTTCTCTTCTTCCAAATACATTTCCTCCACCATTGGCTTCCATAGTCTCACTCTTGCATTAATAAACCAATTTGATACCTGCTTTTCAATTAATTAATAATTAAATAACATGTGTCACCAAAAAAACTTTCAAAGTTGCGTCATCCAATTAAAAAATCTACCATAATAACATATTATATGTCTATATTAAGACTTACTCTTTACAAATATTAATATCAAATTTTTGGGTGACGGATCTGAGAAGACCATCTAATATATATGACTATTTAATTAAATATGAAATTGAAAGAGTTTGTCCAATGAAGGGAAATATATTAATATACAAATTAATATTATTAATATAATAAAAACATCAACATACCTGGCTTCTTGAGAGACCGGTTTGGCGGGCCAAAATATGCTTATCAACGTCGCTTGGGTACCTATAAAAATTATACAAAAAATAAATAAATAAATTAATATATGACCTTGTGTGGCACGTATGAATTATTATATACTAATTAGAAAATAAAACTAACTATATTAGAGATAAGAAGAAATGACCCTACAAAGGAAGAATTATTTAAGTCCACATAAAAATAAAAAGAAGTAGTTGAGAAAGAGACGCAAAAATAAAAGTAAGAGAAGATGATGTAGAAATGATTGAAAATAATATGACAATACTATACACAACAACATACATATGAAAAGATGGAATCTGAATGGTGATGCACAGAAAGTAACAAAAAATGCGTAGGATATAGTTTTTTACTATATTTTAAGTTTTGTTGAAACAAATTAATGTAAAGATTCTTGATATGAGAAAACTTACGATACCACAACACAACTGCCAATAGTTGTTTTTATTTTTTGAAATGGAGACAACATTGATTCTTTAGAAAAATCTATTCTGTACCTTACTTCTAATAGAATTAGAACTACTTCATCATAGCAAGCAATAAATAAAATTAGTTATAAAGCATTACGGATGAAGAAAGTGTTCAAAGAGCCAAGCCCTGAGAATTGAAACAGAACGTTCAGGAAGACCACGTTGAGGTCTCCAAGGATGTGTTTCCATCATGTTGATTTGTTGAAATGCTCTTTGTTGTCTCAAAACTCTGTCAAGTATTTTAAGCCTAGGTGTTTCACCCTTTGTTGTTCCAGGTGCAACAGGGTCTTTTTCTCCCATTGCTTTTCTTGTTGTTTGAATTTGTTCTAAAATCCCATCTTTTAAACACCTAAAATGTCTTGACATAGCTTTTAAAGCCAAAGCTGAATAAACTTTCGCTGCTCCATTTCCAGCTACAGCTTCAAATGATGAAACCACACTCCTCATTTGATTACAATAGTGCTTGTACCTTCTATCAACCTATATTATTATTATTATACACAAAAAAGTCATAAATATTTAAATAAATAAATTTCAGTTTGAAAGTTACATCCACCATAGAAATAAAAATGAAAACTAACAATTTTTATTGGTAAGAAAAGGAAAAAAAGGTTACATTAAAAAGTTTCAATTGTCACGGGGTGAAGGCATTTATGATAAGACTTCACTAGCTGCTTAATTAGTTCAAGAATCAAAATCCAAATTAAGACACCAATCTCATCAACTACTTCAACCAAAAGTTAAGTGCCTTGATTATGACTCTAACTAAATTAAGGTATAGTCTTGATTAATGAAATGGACTATTAAAATAATTTAAATTTGAAACATATAAATAGTACTATAATATGTAATAATATACCTCTTCTAGCATGGAAAGGAGCTTAGTTTTTCTCTTCTGCAATTCAACAAACTCTACAGAGGTTAAAGATTGTTTGATTGAAGAACTGCTACCACCATTGTTGTTATCATCTTCCCAACTTTGCTTGTTGTTGAACTTTTGAGATTTTTGCTTTTGTAAAACTAAATCATTTTGCTTTGTACTCTCTAAACTACAAAACTCATTGAGAAGTTCTTGTGCTGGAACTAAGAACTTGGAGTTTTTGAGAAGAAAATGACCTTGATACCCTTGATCTTGTAAATGATGATTAGTAGTGTGTCTTAGTTCAAAAGATTGTAAACCAATAGAGGAAGGGTTTGTTGAACTAAGAGAGAGTGAAAGTCCTTGACTTGGTCTTTCATTACCTTCACAAGGGAAAACACATCTTAAAGATGAATCATCAACTTGTTGCCACTGATGTGAAGATGATGAATCATGAGGATGATGATGAACCATGTTGTTTAGATTATGATCACTACTTGTTGGATCAGAAACAGTGAAATCTTGATGTTGTTGTTGGTGATGATAGAAATTTTCATTCATGGTTTTTGAAGAAGAGGAAGGACCAACATGTTGTTGACTTAGTTTTCCTGAGAAATTTGTTTTCCACATGACAGAGTTTGTTGTGTCAGTACTATGTTGTTGAAGATGTTGTTTGGTAAAACCTATCATCTCCATCCCTGTTGTGAGATTGAACATCTCTGGATCCGACACAAAACCTTGGATTTGTGTTTGAATCGTTGGGTTGTAACAAAATCCACCACTTGATGTTTTGTCATCTTCATGACAAAGTTGTCTAGCCATGAATAAAAATTTTCAAACTTCAATATCTCTAGCTATAGTTTCAAATTAATTTATATTATGAGGGGAGCATGAAAAGCATAGTGTGGAAGAAAGATGAGATATACTTGCTCAGAAATAGAAGATGAGATAGCTAGAGAGGGTATTGATGATGACCTCCATGCTATCATATACTCTCTTTTTCTTTATATTTCTCTCTCTATTTCTTAACAACTGATGAGTCAATGGACCAAGATTTATAAATACAACCAAATTAGTCTTCATATACCCACCAAAAATAATAATTAATATCAAGGAAATTTCCTCAATTATTTCTTACCTAGTATTAGAAAAATCTTATAATCAATAAATGTTCTAAACAGATAATTTTACTTATATTAATTTAAACTGATGAAAGTTGAGATTAGTTTCAATCTATTGTAAACAATATTTTACTCATTGTTTTATTTTATTTATTTAGGGGATTTTACCCATTGTTTTTCTGATATACCAGCATTACTCTATTATTAAATTATATAAAATTCGTTACGTGTTATAAATTTTATTAAATTGATCATATAAAATTATATATTTATTTTTTGAAAATTGAAGTAAATTATGTTGCATAATATATTTATATATCTTTTATTCAATCAAAGACTAACCTTTCAGTCAAGAAAATAAAAAAGACTAACCTTCTCTTCAAATTAAAGTACATATATATATGATGAAGCAGGACCAGCAACAAGTAATGATGTCCTTTGCTTCATACATAAACTATGAGCCGCCACTTGAATTGTTGTATCACATGTATTTTTAGACCATGAAGATTTATTGCAGCTCATAGAATAAATGAACATTTATTGCAGTTCAACCTTTGCATTTTTTCTCTATATCAGTTGAAATTTTTAAATACACAAATGAACTTATATAAAGAATATATTAAGAACATTAGATTTAAAAAATGCTATGATTGCATAAGATGTAAAATGTAGCTTTAACGATAAACCATTGTGATACTAAACATACATATAATGGGTTTTGTATAACGGAATTGGTTAAATTTTCATCACATAGCGAATAAAAGTAATCATATTTGATATTTAGTGTCTATTAGGACTGATTACCTCCGGTGGAGGAAACAGTAAAAATAAAGAAATATATATGTAAAAAAAAAAAACGGCTTGTTCATATATTTGTTAGAATATTATTATCGAATACATTACCGTTCACAAAGTCTCCTTCTTTTTATGGAATAAATTCTCTTTTTAGCATCACAAATCTTATTTTGAGCAACAATAATGCTGCTACATTTAAATTTAAAATTGTACTTAATTGTCACGGTTACCTTGGAGTATTTAATTAATCTGCATGAAGTGAAATTAAACAAATAAGAATAGGAATAAGGAGATCTTTGTAGGGAACGGATCCCTAGATTGAAGTCATTCCTAAGTAAAGTCTTTTACAGGCTTTTTCAGATGAGAAAAAGGCTCTGTTTGGGATGAGTTAGGTGGGTCCTCCTCCTTCTGTTTTCTCTGTTGTCTTTCTGAGCCATAAGCTAGCAGTTATTCTCTTCCAATCTGTTTCCACTCACGAGAGATATATTGAATTGAAGTTGCTCTAATATTACACTATCCACATAGGACTATATTTTCTCTTCTCAAATATTCTTCCATTATTATTTTGTATTCTTATTAATTATACATACATCAAGTAGCTAGTATTAACTAACCGTCATATCATTTGTTAATATACGTACATGTCAAAAAAACATGAGACCTAGATAATGAGGTATAGTGATGGACAAAAGTTGATGAAAATTTATGTTCTCATATCTTATATTTTAGTATTAGATTAGATATATAGTATAGTTGAGAGAAAAACGATAATTATAGTTAAAATAAATAAGACCATGTCAAAAAGGAAATGAAAATATATAAAAATTGAACAGAACTAATATATAGTATTGCTTATAAACTAGTAACATTCATGAACAATAACTGAGTAAAATTACCTTAGTGAATGAAGTAGAGAGCCTATAAGATATACAAAAAAAATTAAAAAATTACCGATAAACATAGTTGTTTAGTGTGTGTAAAACGTTCCTAAAATAATGAGTGAAGATGAGATGAGAAATTGAGATGAGGTGGTCCTATCTTTGCACATCTAATTCTTATTAATTGGTGTAATAAAGTACTCCACCCACATCCTCCCCAAACCATTTTGCATGGGAGGGACCGCATCTTTTTCTATCTTCATTTTGATTTTTATTCATCGTCAAATATGCCTCTCCACGCGGATGACTTTTGCGATACTAAACAATTAGTGCATAACCAAATTTAAGACCAAAAACAAAAGAACAAAAGCGTGTGATGACAAAACCCAAACTCATTCATACTAAACAAATTTAATAGCACTTCTAATTTGAGAGTTTAATCTTTTGGTTACAGTAAACACAAAGTTTAATGGTATACCTTTTGGTTTCAAACTTTCAATGTTTGTGATTTAGATGGACTAACATTGAACTTACTATAACGCAGTGAGATGGAATCATTATCTAAATTAACTTTATCCCGACGTTCCAAAAGCTAGATGAGTATTTGAGTGCTACATTCTACCTAGGGATGTATATGGGTTGGGTTAACTCACAAAATCCGGTTAAATCCCTCTAAAAATCCCAAAAAATTGGGTTGGGGCGGGTAATTTGGTGGGTATGGTTTCGAAAAATGAAAACTCCATAAAAATAAATGGATTTCAGATAAAATCAGACACATACCCAAAAAATCCATTACCTAATAAGGTGAATATTTTTTATCTTTATTTTCATAGGGTAAGAAAAATACTAAAAATTATGGTCATAAACCAAGTTATATTTCCAAACATACACATTATACCATATATAATGAAAATTCAAAACATGCTAGAGTTACAAATCAAGATGTTGCAATATTTTGTTATTTTAATACTAATGCAATTTATTTATTTTTGGAAGAAATGAAAATGATATATTGAAACAGAGAGCCAACTTTCAGGTACAAGTACCTCAGAAAGAGCTCACAAAACACTGTCAGAGTACAACAATAGTGAAAAAATTAGCTAATTCCTTCACATAACAAAGGATTTTGGCACCAGTTGTAAAAACTATAATGAAAAGATACAACACTAGCTTTAAACCACCAGAAGGAAAGATGTTGGACATTCTCGAGAAGTTGTAAATGGGAACTCTGAGTGCCTCTGAAAATTCTAACATTTCTTTCCTTCCAAATTACCCAAGTTGTAGCAAACCAAATCAAATGCATAAAAGAGCATCTAGATTTACTGTAGCCTGTAGACGAACCAAACTGAATGAAATGATCCAAAATATGGAATACTAATGCAATTTTATGTCATGCACATTTAGTTTGTTGCAAGTATTTTATGATGAAATTTATTATTTGATATTATAATTTATTATTCTATGATGCATAAAATTATAGTAAAAATAAGCTAACCAATTTTTTTTAAGAGAATTAAAAAGAGAGTAATATTTAAGAAAAATTATGAGTACTATCATTTAGTTATTTAATATTTAAAAAAATGAAAAATAAGTTGGATAACTCATTATTCAATCATACTCAACCCAAAAAATTAGTGGGTTTGACCGAACTCACCCAGTGATATATCGGACGGTTAAGAGATTTATTTATAAAAATAGTCCATAAACCAACATTTACTCTTGTTTTTAAGAGATTTGAAGGATAAACTTAATGGATTAGTAGTGGTATAAGGATTATTCAGTATATTTCTATAGTTTATTCACCAAATAGGAGAGAATGTGATAGTTTTGAAACCAAATTGATGGTTTATTATATTTGAAAGAAGAATAAGTTGAGAGGATAGGCGCAGAAAATGAAAGTTGGATGGTGAAGGTAGGTTAAAATGAAGTGTGTGAAAAAAGGCTAGTAATGGTGTTGTAAGTAGGAGGAACAGCTTTCTCCGCCGCTTGCCAAATTTCCCTTTGCTCTACTCTTCTCACCCTTACATACAGACCTATAAATACAACAATGACGTCACTGCCTCTCTCACCCACTTTCCCTCCCTCTGATTCTTTTTGGCCTTTGTGCACTACGCACTCTTCTCATGCATGATGCAACAAACAAATCACCACACCTTTATCACTTTATATATCGATGTACTATACTGTTTTTTCTTCATAAAAATAGAATAATACTTTTGACATAAGAATGTATTTCATGATAGATAAAATTGTGATATAAAATCTAAATATTTTAAATAAAACTTAAAGATGATTATTTAAAAATGGAACAACTTATCACCACACCTTCATCACTTTATACATCCATGTACAACTTGTTTAGGCAGACTCCCAACATTTATGACAGCATAATAATTTTTATTACAACTTGTTTATATACCAGCACAAATCATTTATTTTTATTTACAATAAGCACAAATCCTTTGTAATGGTAATATATTATGACACCACATCTTCGTATATAAAGTACCTAGGGGATTTTATCAAAGAAAAGTACCTAGGGGAGCATTATTGTATGAGCATGAGCTCCTCTCTCTAATTATGTACCAAAACCAAGGGTCAAAAGACTGATCGAATCAAAACAGAATCAAATGAAAAACTCAATGATGTATATTCAATTATGACATATTATAGTTATTATTGGACAGTAAAAAATGAATTTCCTATTTTCAGTAAATTTTAATAGAAAATTATTATGTATTTTTCTATTATAAAATTGATTTTTTACAAAAATAATAAATCTTTACTTTTGGACCATTATGAAATGTGATACTCCTCCGTTTCAAAATACATGTTGCATTTTTACAATGTACACTATTTATATGACTTACTGTGACTATACTTTTTAACTAACATATAAATACAAATGTTAGCATGTAAGATGTTTCATTTGTTTTGATAAATATTTACAAAATATTTAATTTGTATAATATTTTTACTTTAAATAATTAAAGATATTAATAGTCAAAATTGTACATTAACATGTGTAAAGTGATCGACTTCGATATATATTTTGAAACGGGAGGAATATTAGATAAATGTCTATTTTTTTCTGTTGGTGTTATTAATTTAGTTAGACATGTACAAGTTTCAAGAAGCAAAGCAAATGAGGTGCGGCCATGGGATATATAGAGGGGTCAATTGGAGACTCCACAAATGGCGGGGGATTTATCTGGCGCGAGTTAAAACACAGTTGAACTCTGAGACACCATTTCATTTGAGTCACATTTTTGAACAGGTTTCATGCTAGAATAACGTGCCACACAACCAGGCTACACTAGGGTGGTCCACCTTCATATTTCTTTATGTGTATAAAAATAACTTTATTTACTCGTACAATAGTAGTATATTTGTGGTTATTGGTTAGGACCATCCTAATCCTACTATGCTAGCTAGGGTTACTGCTCGTTATGCTGAAGTAGGTAAAGCATGCAAGAGCCAAACAGAAAAGAAGCAGCTTTCATTAATTACAGGATCAATGTCTGAGATTCAGAGACGATCGGAAGAAGGACGGAGGGAGTGATGCCAAACCATTTTTCTCTTGTTCTCATCATTCATTAGTTTGTAATAATCAAGGGAAAGGTCGTGCTGACTAGTGCTTATAAAACACTAATTAAATAACAAAAAAAGATAAGTTTTACATCGTAGATAATATTTTCTACAATTTTTTAATACTTGATTACACAAATTTTAAGAAATTTTTACTATATTTTTCTAGTTAACTAATGTTTGAGACAATAGTTAGCATTTTTCTTAAGATAAATGTTAACAATGGTAGAGCACTTAATAAAAAGTTTAAAGTATAAATTTTATCTGGAGATTAGTGTATTCAACATATTGAAACATAAAAAAAAAAAAATTACATGAAAATTACCAATTATTTTTATTTTTAAATCCTTACGACATTTGTTAGCAAGACACTATAATTAAAAAGATTATATCTCAATCTTTGGTAAAAAAAAACAATAATTT
>Ga0228710_1008403_pt1 | contig 14811 bp, 6 predicted proteins | sample MedpolnodulmetaG_FD_177995 | JGI IMG/M metagenome (GOLD analysis project Ga0228710, IMG submission 177995) | Root nodule microbial communities from Medicago polymorpha collected in Santa Monica, California, United States - pink nodules | ecosystem: Host-associated > Plants > Roots > Nodule...
GAAATTTGAATCCTTATCCAATTGCTAAATTGTTCCTTTACCTAAGAAATTGGAAATCAGAAATTGGAATCAAAACCTAAATCAGAAATTTGAATCAAAACCTAAATCATATACATGATTACCTCTTTAAAATGCAGTATGAAATCACGTCGGAGTGCGAGCAAGGAGTGAAATCCGTGCAAATTCGCCGGTCAAATCACGTCGCCGTGACCTCGCCGGTGAAACCACGTCGCAGCGGCGAGAAAGGGTGAGCACGTCGGAGCGGTGAGTAGGTCCGAGCAGTGAGCATGTCGGAGAGAGTGTGTGAGTTAAGCGGAGCCGTGACAACGTTGAACGGGCGGAGCCGTGAGAACGTGGCAGAGAACGTTGAGCAGAGAGAATTGTGAAAGTGTGAGCTGAGCTCCCCACCCTAGAATTATTACAAGATCCAATGGTTGTGATTTGCTTATGTATGGTGCATAAGGAAGCCCTCAGATCTTACTTTATATATTTTTTCTCGTTACAATGCTTTGTATTTCTTTGATCCTTTTATATTAACTTTTTTACTTTTAATCAAACTTTTTTAGACAGATTTTTAATCAAACTAACATTTGTTTTAAGTGTATTTTTAAACGATCTCCGTGATTTTTATGTTCCAATACCACATTTTTTTAGAGGTTGAAACAATGACACAAAAAAAAAAATTAAAGATAGTTTTTGTTCAAAGCGACTCATATTTAAAGATTGAGGGTACCACATGATTAAGAAATCTGTATTCTTACAATAATACATTAATAGGGACAAGAAAGAGAGTGTTCAAGTTGAAGAATGAATTTAGTTTGTATACATTCTCATTGTCAATGAAAAATTATACTCATCCATTGATTTACTATTGCATCATTTAATGAGTTTAAAATTAATGTGCGTACTTGAGTTTATTATATCCTAAAATATTTTTACAATGAAGTCATTCTCAAGTTGAAGATTCATGTACACCTCCTAAGAGAGATCACCATTTATAAAGACGTTGTTTATGTCAAGTTGTAGCATTCACTTTTTTTCCTAAGCTGCTATATATGGCCCAAACTTGAAAGTAACAACAGAGAATAATAACTGATCAAGAAATGTTAGTGCAAATCCACTTGTATCAATAAGTTGGATATTAACTTACGAATCAAATTCAAGAATAAAATTTGGTAAATTCCTATTGAACCTTTCAAAGACAAAGCCAATGCAAAAAACTCTCAATGGTCTCAAATAATATACCACCATAGGGTGCAACATCATTATCAAAATTAATTGAAACATCAATATATACAAATTATTCTAGCCCGTTTTCTTAAAAGTCACTTCGTTGAAAATTAGCTCTTCAACTTGGTGAATTAGACTTGATGTGGAATTAGTCTATGAAATACAAATTTATCGTTAAGCGCAGGTTTGTAGCTGCTTTCTCTGCAATTTACGGAAGCTCCAAACCCCAAGCTTATGCGGCAACATGGTTTTTTACCAACGAAAATGATAAACGCACCACAAAAACAAACACACACGAAACCAAAGACCGACAATTAGTTTAGTTCTTCTGTTCATTTTTATATTACATTGAGCCTGTGGGATACTTAAAAAAATCTTGGGCTTGAAGTAAAACCAAGTAATTAAATTCGAATATTGCTCTTTACCCAACAACTTTTGCTCATTCCCAAGTGAAACGACCAAAAGACCCCTACGTGACTTAACATACGCCTGTGTATTTTTTACGTGAGTTAACTCACGCTAGTGTTAATTTACAAATACTGCAGCGTGAGTTTTTTTTTTGAAGAGGCTAAAATGAAATATATTACCACATAAAAGCGTTATTCCCAGCATAAGAGGTGCCAAGAAAAAACGACAAGGTCTCAAAAATATTTACAAAGGGAACCAAAGACAAAAAAGATGAACAAAAGAAAGAAACTATTAGCCTATGCCCAATATGGTGAACGGGCTAAGCCACCAGCCATGCAGCTGGAAGGGAAGGGAAGTGTGCTTCGCCTTCAACCACATATAGGAGATGGACTTAATCCGTTCAACCACCTGAAGAGGCGGGCTTTCTTTGCCTTGAAACAGTCTGTTGTTTCTTTCCTTCCATATTTCCTAGACAGCTGCATACCAAATCACCTGTAAAATAGATCGTCGTTTCTTCCCGAGCCCACCACAATAGACAAACTGATTGAAATGATCCGGGACGTAAAATGGGCTTGCCACTGAGACACCAATCCACCCATAAATCAAGTGCCAAACAGAACCGAAAATATCACAATGCAGAAATAAATGAGGACTAGATTCGGCAATATCACATCCTGCCACGCATAGCCTGGTAACTGCAGCGTGAGTTAACTCACGTTTCATAATATGCAACCTTTTTTTTGAATTTATTTAAATAATACTATAAATAATATAAATGACCTGACCAAAAAAACAAAAAAAAATATAAATGTTAATATAAATTCTCAACAACGTTATTTAGATGACAAAATCATAATATAAATGCTAATATAAATAAACAAAAGGAAGAAAGGTACATGAATAATACATATAAAACCTCATTTTATTAATACTTTGATACAATTACATTATTTGATACATTTTATTGGAATTAAGTAAATATGCTTCTTTGAGGTAAAAATAGACCAACTTTGGGGTAACAGAGGATCAAGGTTGGTGGCAAAAAGACATCATCCCTTCGGGGTAAATCTAAATATGGTTCTTTTTATACCCAAAAAAAAAGTCTTTTTACCCACGGTAAAAAGTTTTTGGGGTAAAAAGAAGCAAATTACTTTTACCCCAAGGGTTGACCTCTTTGTGCCCCAAGTCGGTTGGCCTATTTTCCCCCCTCCTTTGACCCTTTTTTACCCCTAAATTGGCCCCCAAAAAAGCTATAAAAAAAACAAAAACTATAAAGGTGAAAGAGTGGGAAGAAGAAGGAGAGAATTTGAGGAAATGGTGAAGGTTTAAGGGGGTATTTATAGGGGGAATGGTTGCATAGATTTTATATGCACTAAATGTAGTCAAAAAACTGTAAAAAAAAACGTGTAAAAAATCAATAAAATCAAGGTTGAACAACTGACCAAAGTCCAAAGAACATGTTCTTGAGTTGTGACCACCGACCAAACTGGCGTGAGTTAACTCATGCTGAGTTTAACACTAGCGTGAATGTAACATCTAGGAAGATGTTTGATACTAGAGATGAGATAAATTCAAATAAAAATAGAAAGAAAATGAATCTGATATAAGTTGATTCCTTTTCGAACCTTTAATACAACAACTTCATAAAACATAACCAAATGTTATGATGAAAAACAATATTCTAGACTAGGACTCTAACTGTGATCCGGTAACATGGAAACTCTACATTGAATTGCTGACGAGTAGTCCGGACATACTCTTCAACTTTTCAATGTCAAGTTTAACTTGAAAACAACATCCAAACATAGTGAGCACAAAGACTCAGTAACAGAATATAAAATAAAATGCACTTTTGATGTTCTCAGCCATGCCTGGTGTACTAGACATGGAAAAAACTCTATCATCAATAATAAGGTTTAATTGCAGTTTTAGCCCCCTAACTTTCTCAAAGTTGCGATTTTGGTCCCCTAAGAAAAAAAAACTACAAAACAACCTCCTAAGTTTTGCACTTGTGGCAGTTTTGGCCCCCAAGGCTGATATTGACTCGGTCTACGCTGATGTGGCACCCTAAGTGAGGTGCCACGTGTTATTTTTTTATTTATTTTTTGCCTTGGGGGGCCAAAACTGCTACAGTTGCAAAACTTAGGGGACTATTTTGTAGTTTTTTTCTTAGGGGACCAAAATTGCAACTTTAAAAAAGTTAGGAGACTAAAACTGCAATTAAGCCTACTAATTAATAAACTCTTGCACCTATCTAACATTTTACCAAATAGACAATGGTTTATATACATACGAATTCGTACATTATTCACTTTAGCTGCACTCTACAACTTCTTCTTAGAATCTTTTAACCAAATCAAATAGAATATGGCATGAGTAATATATTTCTTTGGGCAACTCAACATATAAGAATAAAAGAGTATTACATAGAGGTAGTCTTGTCAATTTTAATTGCAGATACTCCTAAGTGTGAGGGTACTTAGGAATAATCTACCTACTAGTGAAGTTAACTTATTCGCAAGCGGCGCCCCACTTCCTACTTCACTAGCTCTTACCTCACAGTTTATTACTTTGATTTCTTTATTTCTATATGTAATGAATACACTTAGAGCTAACTTTATACTTGCTGCAAAACTTAGTATTTCAGTATACTGCAATTATCTCACAACTATGTACACATAGTTACTTATATCAACATAAGGCAAATTTAGTATATGACATTTCAACTTATTTCTATCTGGTACACACACATAATACATACACATAACTAGTGCATTTTTCTTTTTATATACATAAATTACTTTCAAAGTGCAAAGTAATTTAAACTATAATTTCTATGAGATTCTACTTCTATTTCTTGAATCCCAAAATAAATAAATAACAATTCATATTATTTCTACCTTTACTAACATTACCAAAAACAACACACAGAATTAGTGTTTTCATGTATAGTTATCTAAATCAATTTTTCAAATTTAAATTCTAGAATCCCTAATTCCTCATTTCCTCTCATTACCCTAAATCAAGCACATGCAATCAATAATTAGTAAGGAAATCTAAGTACACCCTAGAGAAAAATCCCAAATTAATCTCCAAGGTGAACCCCAAATTTGTCTAACCTCAAGAACTCCATGCTCCTTCTCTTACCACTCGTTCTTATTTCTTCCTTAATGAGCTGCTAGCTTGGGCTTGGTTCACTCTAACATTTGACTTGGTCTAATTTTTCAACGCTCCCTCATAAAAATCATAGTATATGATTTTAGGGACAATATAATTAGTCATACATTGAAGGATAACAAGGAGGAATAATAATAATAATAATAATAAATATGTGCTCATTAAATTTTGGGATGTTACAGTGAGTTAACTCATGTTGCATGCATGGGGCAGCGTGAGTTAACTCACGTTAAGATGGTGTGCAGTTTTTTATGCAGACTAATGGTACTATAGGTCATAGTTTTAAAACCCGGCTCGGACCGGCCGGTCAAACCGGTCCGATCGGGAACCGATGGATATAGCGGTTCGATCCAAACATCAGATCGGCTGTGTAATTAAACCGATGCAAACCGGCGAAACTCGCTGAAAACCGGTTAAAATCGGTGACTCGGCCGGTTTTCTGAACCGATCCGGTTTAATTAATTTTTCATCTTTAGTCTCATTAATTAAATCCATTTAAACACGTATTAATGATTCATTACATCCTATTTAATGCCAATTTTCTATGCTTCAGCTGCTTTGACTTAGTTTAATATTAATTAATACTAATTCTCCATGCCTTAACTAATTTGTAGAAAAAGAATTCGAATTTGAAAAACTCAAGGGTTGTAGAAATCGAACCAAGAAGATCTCAATGAATCACATAAACTAACCACTGCAACAAATATTTATTTGTGTTAAAAAATATAATATTATATATATATATATTACATATTCATTTTTTCCAAAATGAACACATAGTTTTTTTTTTCTGTTAAGAAGAGCACATCGTTATTGAATATATTATTTAAACAATAATAATATCCATCTCATCTCTCCCTTAAAAAAGTATACACAACATATGTATTTTTAAAAAATCTACATATTATGTTAATATTAATTGATATGCAAACAAAATTTATTTTTTGTCAACAAAATATAGCTATACTCTTTAGAAAAATATAGCCATACAAATATTAATATACATATTATATGTCAGTTTTTTAGTTTTTAAGTAACCGAATCACCGGTTCAATCCGATTTAATATGGTTAAATACCTATAACAATTTAATCTTAAGACCGGGTCATCTAACCGAGTTATTCGGTTTAATCCGGTTCAGTCATGCGGTTCAACCAGTGACTCAGTGGTTCGACCATTAACCCAATGACCTAGTACCCCTTCCGAGTCGATGACTGTGCCGAGTTTTAAAACTATGCCATAGGTTATGAATAAATAAATTCGAAAAGTGAATAAATAAATTATTGTTCCATTCAAAACAACATGTATTATAAAAAATTCTTGAAACTCATCCTATATGAAGGAATTCGATATCATAACTTAAAGTTACATTACATTACATAAAGTTCATAAATATGACCTATCATTACATTACATTACATTACATTCGAAAATGCACCTTCAAACTACAACAATTGTCTTACCTCTGAACGGGGTAAATTCAAACTTAGCAGCTCTCAAGCATTCACCCGACATTTCTATTGTTCCATTCAAAACATTAAATTCTTGTTAGACTTGGTTTAAATAATGGTATTCAAGTGTCAAAAGAATGAGGTGCATTCCTTTACACTTCAATACCTTCATCTACACCAGCCTAACAAGAATTTAATCTTTTGAAAGGAACAATTGAAATGTCGGGTGAATGCTTGGGAACTGCCGTTTAACAAGTTTGAATTACCCTATTCAAAGGAAGACAATTGTTGTAGTTGGAAGGTGCATTTCCCTACCTAATCACAATCTCCTGGCGGAATCAAACTTTTGATGATATCTTTAGTTGATCTCAGCAATGTTACCCGCATATCGATCCACTATAACATTTTGTGCTCCAAAACATGCTCGTCACGTTTTTGTCGTTCGTTAATTCCACCCAACTAAATGATATTCTCCCATCGTCGAGCGTTGGACGTTTATACCGAACGTATTCCACCCTCCTTGTGTCTCCGGGGTTGACTCCTTGGTTGAATTCATTCAGTTCATCCTTGAGACATCTTAACGTTACACCAAGACACCGAACCTTCAACCTCTGAGGTTCTCCGCCGTTGAATTGTGCATGAACGTCGATCCACCCAGCCATTGTTTCAAATCTACACAATAAGAAATTAAAAATAATCAATGAAAAACCCATTCAAACATTTCATCAAACACATGGAGTGCAAATTATACATAAACCCTAAAAATAATAACTACAACATAAACATGCAAACATCTAAACAATTAAACAATATAAGTGATTTACATGTAACATTGTATGATTTCTTGCCAAAAAAATCAAAATTTAAACTAAATCGTAAAACTAAAAAAATCTAATCTAAGTGTAAAAAATTTAACATAAACATGCACACATCATAACAATTAAGCACTATAAAATCATTTACATGTAACATTCTATCATTTCTTACCAAAAAAATCAAAATTTTAAAAAAACACTAAACCTAAAAAAATTTAGTTTAAGTGAAAAAATCTATCATACCAACATAATTAAGTGAAAACTTACTTGTTCTTGTTATTGGAGTGTTGTTTGATTTGAAGTTGAAGGAATTTCAGAGTTGGGTAATTTGAGAGAGATTTGAGATTGGAAATGAGGTTCTGCCTAGGCTTATAACAACACGCAACGTGAATTAAGTCACGCATGGACATTTTGGTCATTTCACTTAAGAATGAGCAAAAACTTTTCGGTAAAAAGCAGAATTCATTAAATTCTAGTGATTGAATTTATTTTTTTAAGCAATTCTGGTGATTGCTTATCTTTCACCGCTAAATTCTGTCCAAAAAAAAAAATACTAGAAGCTTACTTTCCATAAAAAATAAAAACCCACATTTTAGGGAGGTGAGATGAGCAATCACCTTTTTAGTTTTTGACCAGGGATATGACGTCTAAGTTAATGACCCAACTACAAAAGGAGAGTATAGGCCCAAAGGATTCTTTTTTACTTTTCACACCACCACCATATGCACCAGCATTTGTTTTCCAATGAAACCATATTCAGAAGAGAAATGATATTTGAACATCCATTTTGTGACAATTTTTGTGACAACTTTCTCTCTCACACTCACATTACCTTTTACTTTATCTCTCTATGACTTTGGTTTTCGTGCAAATACCTACTTTTTCTTTGTAAATTATGGTTGTCTTATAAGTTGTCAATCAAATGGTTATTCAAATAACACTCCTCTATTCAAAAACCTTTATGGTGCGATTATCCATATCCAAATCTTTATTTTCTATTACTAGAACATATATCCAGTCCAAAAAAAAGCATTTTTTGGGGTGAATTAAAAAAAGAGTAAATTACACTCGCTTTTCCTCAAAAATGCTTGAATTACACTCCTCTCCCCTTTTATGTTAAAATATACACTTCCCTCCCCTCTTATTCAAAACATATTAGAAAATATTTCACTCCCCTCACTTGAGAGAAGCTTGAATTACATCCCCCCTCCCCTTTTATGTTAAAATCTACGCTTTGGTCCCTCAATAATTTTTTTTTTAATAATCTAACATACTTCAAAGAAAAATAACATTGAGGTTCATTTTAATATAATCAAATTTTGAATACATATGTTTCTCTATTTTTTATTCACAATTTCATTAACATATGGTTTTAAAGCCTTATTAAAATATGAAACAACATAGAATAAAATTAAAATATGTGAAAAATTACTAAAGTCGATTAGGTATGGTTATTTAAAAGTAGATTTTAAACTCTAAATTATAAAATTAATTACAAAATATTTAAATTTAATTGTCATTGACATTTAAATTATAAAGAAACAAATATATATTTTTTAAATGGTGATTCAAAATTAATATATTTTATACAAATATTTATTTATGTTAAAATAGATTAAAGTGTAGTCCATATTTAATTATTAAGGGAGGGGGGTTGTAATTCAAGCATCTTATATAAGAGGGGAGTATAAATTTCACTTTTCAAGGGAAGAGAATGTATATTTTAACATAAGAGGGGAGAGAAATGTAATTCAAACATCTTTAAAGGGAGAAGAATGTAATTTACTCTTAAAAAAACATATATAAACTAGGGAGTATATTCTCCTCACATTATTCGAAAAGAACCCTAATCTCGACCGACGAAAATCATATTCCACATTAGTATAGTCCTCAATATCTTATTTTATCCAAATTAACTCTTTTTTTTTTTTTTATCATGCAAATTAACTCTAATTTATTCGTTAAAATAATGAATAAAGTTTTGTTTGGTTGGGTGGGCCCTCTCTCTTTTTGGCGCTTCTAAGTTCTAGTAATGCTCTATTTAGTATTTGTCTTGGAATATTGCATAGTAAGTCATTTGATTGATGCCATAATAAGGAGAATCTTGACCCAATCTGACCAATAGTTCGAAGGAACAAATCATATGTTTTTAATTATTTGATGGGTAATCTCGTAACAGATTCTTCAAGAAACCATAATGACAAATTAGGATCGAGTCACACCATGTATTAATCAATTAAGAGTTTGTTTGGATAAACCTTTCAATAATCATTCATAAAAAAGGATAATAAAATTAATCTGACATTGTCAAGACTCGTATGTTTTTCAAACTCTAGAGAAAATTGAAGTAAATATATGTAAATGTACAAGAATGGATCTCTCATGTAACATGAAAGACCGTTAAAATCCTCAGATTCTATCTTAGGGGTGTTCGTGAGACGGTTTGGTTCGGTTTTGAGGCTAAAAGTCATCCGAACCGCAAGATAAAAAAGTACGCGGTTTGGTTTGGTTTGGTTGATTTTTAAAATAAAATCTGAACCAAACCAATGCGGTTTGGGTTGGATCGGTTGGTGCGGTTTTTTTGAGACAACACAATTTTTTCGTTTTCAACATTAAAATCGAGTTAAAAAGGTAAAACACAACATATTTCCAGCAATGTTTCCGACAATCTTTTTAATTTCATTCCACATTACTCTTTCATTTTCTTCAAACAACATAAACCAAATTAAAAATATGGACATAAAGTAATTCTATTATGAAAGAAAAGACTAATATTTTATCATTCTCTAAAAGTTGAAGTAGCTCATAGATACACTTTTGAAATTAAAAGCAAAGAAGAAACTTAACAATAGAAAAAATATGTCATTTATAAAAGTTTCCATTGAGTTTCTACGAGTATTGATCTAGGTGACATAGATTTAATTAGAGTTTTTCTTATGCTGCGGTTTGGTTTGGTTTGGTTCCGTTGGTAAAATGAAAACCGCAAACCAAACCAAACAATGCGGTTGAGTAGAAAAGTGATCCAAATACATCCAAACCAAATACGGTTTTTTGCAGTTTCGGTTTGGGTTGGTTCGGTTTGCGGTTTTTCTATTGGGTTGGTTCAGTTTTGAACACCCCTATTTTTGGACTCGACCAGAACTAAATCCAACAGCAGAACGAGTGGTTTTAATGTATCAGACCAACATGGACCTGCTATGGACATGTCCTTGAGGCACACCTAAGAAGGTCTTGGGATCAAATCATGATCGTGTGATGAAGATCATATTATATAGTTCACAATTGTCATCTAAGAGAGATGTTCAAGTAGGATTTTCATCCTAAAAACTCTAATCCTCCTCTTATAAATGCTAACGAATGACCCAAGTCTATGTACACAATTTATATCCCCCTAACACTTGCACTCACGATCTTTGACCGATTGATCATCAAAATAATTGCAAATACACCACTCAATATGTGGTACATTGTTTGTCCTCAACCACTCAAATGTCGTTTAGGTCATCGACCTAGATCGATTTCGGATCACCATCTTTTGAAAATGAGAGAGAAATATGGTTTACAATAAAATAAATGGAGAAAGGAGATTTAAAGGTAAAGAATGAGAAGCATGAGAGAGAAATAATTGAGAAGATCCATTCCAATAAAGATATTTTAAGGTGTATCAAACTCTTTATCCCTAATAAACCTGGATTTTTTGAGTTCAAATCGGGCTGAAAGAAAAGAAAAAAAAAACTAATATAGCAAGAAATCTTAATTTTTAATTTAGCTTTATTGTTTGATTAGTAATTTTATTGTTAAAGTGGGAGTGCATTATATTGATATTTTTATATGTTAGTATATAAAACAATGTCCTTGGATATCCTTTGGTGTCAATTTCGGTGGGTTAAGTCCATACGAAGCTTGCTTTGGCTTTAAACGGGGCCCCCACAAGTGGGCGGTGGGATTGATCCATTCGGATTAGTCGGTTCTTGGATCGGATACCGAGTTTTCATAATAAAAAAAAAACAATGTCCTTAGTTTCAATTAAGACACGACAACATTCAATCGATAAGGATGCTCTAATCAATTTTTTCATAAAAATAATTCATTTTAATCATTCATGTATTACTCGCTCTCATCAAATCAAAATACAATAAAGTTAATAAAACACAAAATCACGAAGTAGTTTTCATTATATGTGCCATCCATTGTCATTCCAATGTATGTGCAATCTCTATATGGATGTGTGTTGCACGTGTATGCTGGATGAAAGTGAAGTGAGTGACAAGTGACAACCAGCACAATAAGAGTTAACTTCGTCCACAATCTACGATGATTTTATATTGCATTTGAGAATGGTTAAGATGGATGATAGCCAAGGTCCCTTTTTCAGGACATCAATTTTTTGAGATGTTGCTTAGTAGTATATAAAAATGAACATTTTATATTTTGGTGACCCAATTTCATTGATGAAGAACCTTGAGAATCTACTAAATTATACATTTATCTTCTCAAAACATGGAATAAACTTAGAAGTAATTTACGAGATAGATTATTGAAAAGTGTCCCTAACAGAGATATGTTTATTGTGAGTGGTCCTAATGATTTTTTTAATAGCCACTTCACATCATACATTCAATATTTTTTAATGGGGAAGAGGAAGACAGACATTTGCTTGTTTATTTAGAAGAATTGATCAAAAGAGTTTCTTGTGTTCACATTAGAACTTTTTTTTTTAAAGAGGACCATTAGAAGGTTGAAATTATGTTAAATCTATGACCTAATCCAGCTCATGCCTAAGTTAATTCACTACTGTAAACAGAGCTTACAGCTGCACGTATATAATATTATTTTCTTGGATGCAAATACAAGTTACTGCGAGAATCTAATAATATTAATGATCTCATTTTTGGAATTTAGTTAATGGACCATCCTATTTTCCACATATTCCATTGAAACTAGCATGTGAGTTTTGACAAAACTAAATAATGCCTAAAATAACCGCAAGTGCACGGTTCTACCGAAGTAGTAAAAAGAGTATCGTTCCGACATGGAGTTATGAATTCAATTAACTTTCAACAATGATTAGAAAAGAATTTTGAGTTATAAAGTTTGGATTTTTAATTAAAAGAAAATAATAAAAATAAAAGCGCCTTGGGATTATTGGTTCATCTAGATGACAAATCCTTCACAAAACAAACCCTAAACCTAAACTTTATATTTGACCTACTTTCTAAAGACAAGTTTCTCTTAAGCGTATCAAAGCTTCTTTCGAAGTGCAGTGAGTGTGTTCCTCTAGCAACCACGCCTATTCTCATGGTTGATTGCTATTAGAATCCTTGAAGAATGAAACTTTATATGTCTCAAGGTTTGCTAGACTATTCTCATGTTTCGCAACCCTTGTCTAATTTCACCTGTTCCAATATCAAAGCTCCGCTGTCGCTTTATGAATTGATATTTGAGATGATGAATTAACAAATACTAACCCTCCGCTGTCGCTTTATGAGTTTGACATTTGTTAATTCATTATAAAAACGGTGAATTAGATTAGAAAGTAGATTTATATAAAATTAGGGTTTATGGCTTGGTTTGATTAGGATTATGTCATTAAACTTATCCAACAATCCCAAGACAAGAAGAGTCTACTCACTAACATTCCTTGTAGACATAGAAGAGAAGAAGAAGAACATAAAATAAAGGTGAACTTTTATTCAATGAAACAATTGTCACTTATTATTTACAAGAACAAAAGATGAATTGTTGTGATAGCTAGCTACTCTATTTATAGTTTACAATGACTCAAACCCTAAGAAATATAACACTAGAATGTTCCACAAGAAACCACGGGCTTTTAGGTCAGAAGTAAACTAATAGGTAGCTTGTCCTGGAAGCAGAAAAGCAGCAAAAGGTGTTTTGGGAGGTGGCACGGCCGTGTGGCTGTTGGCACGGGCCGTGCCAAGCTTCTGACTTGGGGGACGTCATATTTTTGTATCGAATCTTCGTATTTTCATCCCGAATCAGCTCCAAACCCCTTTCTTTTGCTCCAAGACTTAATCTTTAGAATATTTGTTCCTGAAAGATAATAATTTGCAATTGAAGTAAAATAATTATAAAAAGGAAATAATATTAAATAAAACAAAATCAAATCTAAATAAAACGGACTCAAATAATATATTAAAAACACTAATTTATTGACTCATCAAACTCCCCCACACTTGAATCTTTGCTTGTCCTCAAGCAAAAGGCATAAACATAGCAGCATAAAACAAGATTAATATATGACAATTCAATTTAAAACTTATGTCTCCTCAGAGGCTTAGTTTCAAGTGTACACTAATCACCAATTCAAGCATTTCTTATGATCTTTATTTGACCCAACAACAAGTCTCAAGTGAGTGTGTGTGTGAAGTCCAACCCTTTTCTTGCTCCTGTATAAGACAAATATTATGAGGAAACAGGTTCTAATCTTAGCACTAAACCAACCGAGAAAAGTCTTTTCTTCATTTCATATAAGAGAGATGAGAATTAATTAGATTTATTTTGACAGTTTAAATGTCTTGGGGGCTTGCAGATTGCTTAAGGGATACCATATTCTCGTAGGAAGTCAGTGAGGGGGTATCCTTTCCTCCTGGATTCAATGATCACCCTAAGTAGTGCTGCAAAAATTATAATTAAAAGACACCATCTTCACGTAGGAAGTCAGCGAGGGGGTATCCTTTCCCCCTAGAGTTAATGATGTCTCCTAATTATGCATTTGATTCTTTCCTTCTTTTAGAAGGATTTTTGGAAGCTAATTGGTTATTAGAGAAACACCACCTTCACGTATGAAGTCAGCGAGGGGGTATCCTTTCCCCTAGATTCGGTGATGTCTCTTTTATAAATATTTGATTTATCTTTTTATTCCCCACACAAACTTATACTACTTTTACTCTAAAGACTTTTAAGGGTTAATGTACCACTAAAATTAGAACGTGCTCCTTAAAATACCTATTCATACACTTGGTCAAGGGATGCAACTTGTGCTTTTCTCATTGGAGAATTATTTTCACAATAAAACAAGATGTGAGTATAGCAAGAACACTTAAAACAAGAGAATTCACTTTCATGTACAAGAACAAACCATTTTAGAGAAGACAACAAAAATTTATGTCATAATTTATAATAAAAACAAGCCGCTTAATCATGCCCTTCGCAATAAAACATAACAAAAGAATTAAAGTTCAAGGGAGTTTGGAAACACTACGACTCAAGACACTTTATTAGGCCCCCCACACTTGGGAGAAGCATTGTCCTCAATGATTCAAAATTAGAAAATTAAAAGAGGAGAAGGAGAAGAGAGAAGAGAGAAGAGTAGAGGAAGAGGAAAGCTCACAATTTTATTGAGGTCCATAAGGTGGACCTTGGTGCTGAAGGTGTTGCATCATGTTCCGGAGCATTTGATTGTTTTATTCATTTATTCGATTGCCCCTTTGGACATCGTTCCTTAGCCCGGCCATTTCAACACCTTGACTCTATTGCTCGGTGCCTGTTCTTTGAACTTCGGTTTGCATCCATGCCCACCGTTCATCATTATAGCCTCCACCGGCTTCTTGTTCATGGTGCAAGTTTGCACCTACCTCATCTTCATCACCACCATCATCACCATCATTATGTACCTGTGGGTTAGTGCCAACATAAAGCAAATTTTCCACCACCTCCGGATTAGTAATGTCCGGATTAGGTAGAATAATCAAACAATTAGCCCTATTG
>Ga0228710_1008405_pt1 | contig 14809 bp, 15 predicted proteins | sample MedpolnodulmetaG_FD_177995 | JGI IMG/M metagenome (GOLD analysis project Ga0228710, IMG submission 177995) | Root nodule microbial communities from Medicago polymorpha collected in Santa Monica, California, United States - pink nodules | ecosystem: Host-associated > Plants > Roots > Nodule...
AGAAAAAGAAAAAAATGTAGATGACCATGGATCTACACAAAAAAAAAATAGAAAAAATGAATAAAAAATCAAGAGCCAAAAAAAATGGTCTCTTTAAAAAAAATATGTTTATGTAAAAAAAAAAAATACAAATAGTTCTACTGTTATTACCCATCTTGTTTGAATCAAGGAAGGAATGATGGTAGTTCATTAATGTTTAGAACCCTAGGTTAGTGAACTAACTCGAAGCTCGAAGTTCTTTTATTAGCCTACTTTCCCAAAATATATCCACCCTTAACCTAAGCGAAATTATAACCCTCAAAGTCCTCAAAGTGTGTGAATAACTTTAACTTGACTATCTATTTAGAATTGTTTCAAATTTATAGCAAGGTACATTCATGTGACGACTGGAGTTGGAAAATGTCATGACCAGCCCTACTGGCTTTAGGAGATACTTACGTGTATCATAGAAACGAGTATGGCTGAGAATATAGGTTCCTTTCACCAAGCCGGACCCGCTTGAATGTACTTTGGTAAGTTAGTTGATGCTCTACAATAAATGTGATGAATGATTCCTAAGCACAACTCTCGGAAAGATATGTTTTTCCTGAAGAAAAAAAATTCACGGTTTTGATGAAAGCAACAGTCTAATTTGGGGTTGTGATGACAGATCAGCTTACGTTATTCTTAGCATGTTTTTCAATTATTTTTAGTAGGTTTTAGCAACAAAAAGGAGGAGTATTAGAACGATTGCTTATGATTTTGGGACTTTTGTAATGTTTTCTATATTTGAGTCTGTAATTCTAGTTTTCCCGAAACATGGCAATTTTAGGGGGGGTTTTGAAGTAACTCACGAAAAAATCATGCAAATCAGCAAATCAAGAACATCTAAAGAATTGTGACGACTTAGAAAAACCAAGAATGAAGATTCAAGAGGCCTCAAGAGACTTACAATAGGGAGGAATTTTTTTCCCAAGTTCTGAGGAAAGTTATTTGAAGACGAAGTCCTAAAACGACGGAAAATCGAAGAATTTAGGCCCAGGAAGAGACCTCATGCGCCTAGCACATGAAAAAATTCCTAGCACATTGAAGTAGCTTACCATGCGCCTAGGGCATGGATTTTTCCACACTCACATGTGATAGGCATGCTAGTCATGCGCCCCGTGCATCTGAAAACTTTCCTGCTTTTATTTTGGGTAAAGTCCGCACTTTTATCCCAAACCCAGGTAAAAACTTTCACTATAAATATTGGCCTTCTTCATTCAGAATTTCTCGTTTAGAACTGTGGCAGTTCGAGAGGAAAGCAACTTTGGAGCTTAAGGAGAGTTTCTATCTTCTCCTTAATTTTCTAGGGTATTTTATTTTATCTTTAGTAATTTGTTTTTAGTTACCATGTGTAACTAAATATTTTTAGGTTAGAGTTCTAAGATGAACCTCTATTTATTTTTGTTGGATATTTATTTAATATAATATCATTTTTATTTTATTTATCTTTTGTTCGCTATTAAGTTTTATTAGGAAATTCCTTTGTTTATTTCTGTAATAGGTGCAACCCTAGAATAGATACTTAGGTTGTGACAGGGCCTAATATTGTTATTACAATCTTGCAGCTTATATCTTGATATTTATAGCATTATACTAATAACTAAATGTTTAGGAAGTAATTAGTTAGTAATTAGCGAAAGATACCGAAAGAGAGTTGACCTTGGTAGTAAGTAATTAGGAGGTGACATTACTAAGACTGAGTAGTAACTCTGCTGAACCTCGGATGTAACTGGTTAGTAATTAAGGAAACAAGCATCTGCTTGAAGGAAATAAGTTGTAGCCTAATAGAACCATTCTCTAAAACCCTTAGTAAGATAGACATAGATTAGGACTGCCCGTTTGTAGAACTACTAAGTAAGTGAGAGAGGGTGAGCTATGAGTGTCCTAAGATTCATAGATGGGCTGAACTAATGGAACCTTGGCCTTCATTGCCTTGGGAAAAATTGGAATGTCAATTTAAGTTTATGCTTTCAATTACCTTAGAGATGATTGGACCCTGCACGTAAGGATCACTGTGCGATCAGCAGGTGCAACCAGACTTAGGAGGGATGAACCTAGTTAGCTGAGGTTTATAGACCCCACATGTAAGGATCTCCATGTGATCAGCAGGTGAAACTTCCAACCTTCTAGGTTAGTCACGTCCCAACGGCCTCATCACTTGTATAGTCTACTTAAGATAAATAAACGTGACGTTACTGTTATTTAATATTCAACAATATAAATAGGGGGATACGAAGAATCCTAACCGCTGCTTACTTTTCTGCAACCAAAACCAGGTGAACTTGCTCTGTTGCAAACAAATAAAAATTGCAACTTTCTAACCCTTAACTTTTATATCGTCAAACATACAAAAATAAGTAACGCAAATTGTTTAGACGGAACGACAATACTTGTGGATACGATACTCTACTTATCACTTTATTACTTGGTAAACGATTTGTACACTTGCCTAATCTGCACATCAGTAGGAACACTGGTAGACACGGATACACCAACTGTAAATGAAGGCACAAAGGTTACCATTTATGGTCGTGTCATGGCAGCGGTAATTGTCAGAACGTTTGTGAAAGCAGTTACTCCCGTTTCCGTCGAAACCAGCATGACCATGGCTGCTCCCACAGTCGTTGATACACTAGCAGCCACTGAAGGGGAAGATGCCTGTGTAAATTGTGCTTGTGAAGAGGATTGCGATGATGCAAAAACACCACTACTGGTGGATTTAGTCATTGTTTTCAAAGCTTTACCACTTCTTAAATGCATGCACAAAAGGAGACTTTTTTCTCAGAAAAAGTTTACTAAAAATAGTTGCTGATTTTCACAAAACAGTTTTCACAAGAAATGTATTTTAGAAAAAAGTTTAAAAAGTTACGGAAATTTCTTCCATAAGTTTTTTTAAAATAATGCACAAACAGGGTCCCACTGGGCGTGCCAATTTGTTTACCGGTGTTTTCGGTAAACAAGAAGGGATGGTTTTGATTATTACGAGTAGGATCAAACCAGAAATCCTAGGACATGTTGTGCAATGTTTTTAAGAAAAAAGAGTTCGCGTTCATCAAATTCATAGGTTGCTTTATGAACAAGACGAGATCGTATGACATCTTTTGACAGAAAAAGGTTATAAAACAAAAGGAAACGCAGTAAATGCAAGATAAAAGCTAAATTTTTAGAATGCAGAAACTTAAAGAAAAGGTAGGTTGCATTGCATTAAAAATAAAGGTGGCTCGACAAATTCTTTACATACATTTTGTATAACTCTTTTCTCTCGCCGATACTTCAAGTGTTGTAGAATTTCTATAAGTGATTTGCGACCCATTTTCCATATGGAAAAATACTATTTATACATAGAAAAATAACTAGAAAAAGCTTAACTCCACGATTAGCACTTCTTCCATGTAGACAACCGCTTCTCTTTGAAATTTGAAATCTTTCCGTCTCGATAGTAATTGCTTTGTTTCAACGGTCTTGCATTCATGACTCACGTCTTGTCAAACGCTAAGTTTTTAGACCCTTTCACGCTAAGTCCACATCTCGTCGAACTCCTCAAGTTGAAGGAAAATACATTGATTCCTGAAAAGAAAAAATTCAACTAATATTGACCGCATTAAATCAGCCTGTCGAAATTATAGGCTCACAACGTGCCAATTTGTTTACCGGTGTTTTTGGTAAACAGCAAGACTAGTTTTGATTATTACAAGCAGGATCAAACCAGAAATCCTAGGACATATTGTGCAATCTTTTTCCAAAAAATACATGAGTGTTCATCATATTCATAGGTTGCTTTATTAATAGGCTTAATTACACTTTTGGCCCCCTAAGTTTCCTAAAGTTGTGATTTTGGCCCCTTAAAAAAACTGTCTGTTGAATCTTGGCCTCTGTCGAATGACCTCGGAGTCAGTTGAATCCCAACAACCTCTAATCGCGGACTTTAGAGAAATTTGCAACTATGAACCTCCTTTTACGCATCGAATGTATATAAGATAAAATACAGTCCAACACTTATATAGTCTACTTAAGATAAATAAATGCGACATAAATGTTATTTAATTCTAACAAATACTCCCTCCGTTCCATAATAACTGAGCCAATTGCAAAAGAAAAAAGTGTCCCAAAATAATTGAGCCATTTCACTTTTCAATACAATATTAATTACTTTTTCCCTTTATAACTCTAATTAATACTACTTTCACCACTCTCAATTCAATATATTCTACTTTACATTTATGATAAGGAAGAATGCACCAATACTTGATAAAGACACTCAAAATCATTTTTCTCTCACATTCATTTATACACTTTTCTTAATCTGTGTGAAATGAGAAAATGGTTCAATTAAACTGGAATGGAGGAAGTAAATAGGAGGGATTTGAAGAATTCTAACCGCTACTTAGTTTTCTGCAACATGTAACTTGCTCTATAGATATTGAACCTCTTCAAAATAAATATTTATGGTAATTGTTCTTGGGGGGCATGGTGGTGTTATGAGTAGCACTCAAAGCATTTAATTAATACGATCAAACCTTTAACAGCTTTTGTCTTCAAATCCATGGACCATCCACTTTGAGTTGGCGTCACATGAAAGTATGCTTTCTAATGAAGATTGACGAATAATTTGCTTTGGGTGGCAAAATATATTGAAGACTGAACCTGGTGGCCGATGGTACCAAAGGCATAATGAGTTGATATGGGCCATTGGGTTACATTACAGAAGCCTAAATAAGAGACCAATCATTTTTATATGAGCTTATTTGTCCCCTTATTTGGTTTCGAGAATTCAAAAGAAACTCTCTTCTTTACATAAAAAAAAAAAAAACCAAAAGTGCAACTAATTTGATTTTGATCATTGCAATCACACTCCTCCTTAGAATTTTTGTGCCATATATCACTTCACATGCATAGAATTTGGCATGCATATCTTTTCTCTTATCTCTTTAGACTCTCTCTCAAAAGATTTAACAGTGTTGTATTTTTAAGGTTGAATTTTAATCCAAAACATTTAGTTAACTAAAATGACATCTCTTATCATCTCATCTCAGTACTTTTGGATCAAAATCGTTAATTTTTTATGTATGATAGAGTAAATTCTAAAAAAATACACAAGACTATACATTATACAATATACACCCGGTTATGAACTCTCTTGATAGAAAATATTTATGCTCAACTTTTAGTGTAAAAAATTGCTACAATTTTTAATACATTTCTACCAATAAAATCATTAATATATGCCTTAAGAACAAATGTTAGTATTTTCAATATTTTATACTTTTGTTACATATTATTACATTAATTTCAGACATCGCCAACATCATAATTACATGACCACCATGCATTTTTCTATTACTAATTAGGAACTTGTTAAACTTTGGTTTAGATGGCATCCACACAGTTCCAATTATATAAACCTTCAACTCCTTTCAACTTGAAATCAACAGAGCTTGAAAACACTCTCCAACTCCAATACACATAATTACTTATGCCACAGTTAAGATTAAGAAGAAGCTCTATGAAATTGAAAACACAAATCCCCCACTCTGATCACTCACCCTCAAAAAGCACAACTCCCGGCGACTCCTTCTCCTTTCCGAGCACCCCGAACAAAGAAGAATCCGACTTCGAGTTCGGGTCCCTAACCCCTGATTCACCCTCCTGTACAACATCCCCAGCCGATCAACTTTTCTTCAATGGCCGCCTCCAACCTCATTCGTTCCCTCTCAACAATGTCACCACCAGCCGAACCAGCAGCATCGGCAGCAAAGGCTCCTTGCTTTCATCGCGAAGCAACAGCACCAACAGCACCTGCAGCAGTGCTAGAACAAGTGCCAGTGACAGTTCCGAGCGAAGGCTTTTTATTAATAACAACATGTCAAAGCTTTCTTCTAGATCTGTTGCTCGTCCTGTTCAACAGTCATATGGGTGTTCTCAAAGGTGGCAGTATATAACGCCTGTGCCAGCCGCTTTGAACCGTGACATTTCCAAGAGAAGAAAACAGCAACGGGCGAAAAGGAAGGAGAAGAAGAAGATCAAGAAGAGGGTATCGTTGCGCGTTGTCCGGAGTATTTTCCGGTGGTTTTTCATTGCTTGTAGACAATGTCATGCCATGGAACCGTCCAAGACAAACAATAAAGGGATAAAAATTAAAAAGAGTAATTAATTGAATGCTTGTTTTACTAATGCTTTATTCTTGAACTTTGCTTGTGTTTCCGAAGGGGTAATTGTTGGTTCCAAGGTTTTGTGAATAGGTAGCTTCTGACATGTGAAGCAATTTTTGTTTCTGCGTGGATACGTACAACGGAGTTTACTTAAGAGAATAATGAGATGATAATATAATTGTTTGATATTTTGTTATTAGTGGCAAAAGAAATAGAAATAAATTTCGATACCGACAATTATGGCTGAATGAAATAGCTTGAACTTAACCTTGATGAAGCAAATTTTGTCAAAATGGATTCATTTATCGATATTCCTTCAATCTATCCAAACCAAAATACACCAAATCCATCTGATATAACGAAAAAAAATAAAATAATGGATTAAATACAATCCATCAATTTTATAACAAGGACGATGAATTCAGTCTTTCTTTTGGTAACGGATGGTCTAACTTTACCTTTAACTATTATGAATCTTGAAATCAGTCTAAAGCATCAAAGTGCGCCATGTGTCTTCATTTTTTTGAAATATTATGGCTCTGTATGGTAAGAATAGCGGATAGCTGATAAGCTAGCTTATAGCTGATAGCTGATAAGCTAGCTTATAGTTGATGACTCCTAGCTTATAGCTGATAGCTGATGACTGATAGTTTATAGTTGATGACTGATAGCTGATAAGCTAATTGAAATGTTTAGTAAAATTAGCGGTTCAACTAGCTAATAAATGTAAAATGACATGATTCGTGAACATGACCCGTTCGTGAACAGTAACCCCGTCCGTGAACAGTAACCCGACAAGGGTTTGAACAGCGCCACCTCTCACGGTGGTTCTGCCAGTCTCCTTTTCTCTCAGCCCTTTTCGTTTCTAGGTGTTAATCGGTCTTCAAGGCACGATTTGATTTTGGGTTCGATTTTCGATTCAGGGTTAGATTGTTTGTTCCGATTCTGATTGACTCATAGGTTTCGATTGCTTGGTACTGGTTGTTGGGTTATGATACTGGTTGTCCGATACTGGTTGTTGGGTTCCGATACTGGTTGGTCTGTTCCGATACTGGTTGTTGGGTTTGATTCGAGCCTACTATGTTGGTTCAGGCTGTTGTTGTTTGCACGACTGTTGTTGTTTGCGTGGCTTCTGATACTGCAATTGGTTTTATTTGCAGATTGTTGTTTTGTAGGTTGTCTGCTATGTCTGCTCTTACGGCACAATTCATATGTCCTTGGCCTTGCTTGGTCTCGGATACGCCGAAGCCTACCAAAAGCCTGTTTCATCTCGAAGTTTTGCACAGGCTCTTCTCAACAAAGTGTCGGTTTCTTTGTCTGATCTCCCGAAACCTTGTTTGAAAGGCAATTCCCTTTCAATTAAAATTTCGGAGGATGTTTACCAGTCTCGTCTAACTAACTGCAACAATTACCTCCATGGTAGATTAGTGTTGGCTAAAGGGGATAAGCCTTTATCATCTAAAGACTTACATGCTAAACTCTCGCATTTGTGGAAACCTCTTGGTCAATGGAAGATGATTCCTATGTGTAGGGGTTTCTTTGAATTTCGCTTCTCATTCGCTGATGATCCTAGAAGTGTCTGGTCGAGTGGCGCTTGGAACTTGAAGTCGGGAGTGTTACGCTTTTCGCGCTGGTCTCCGGATTTTAATACCTCTAATCAGACTCAAACCAATAGTCAGGTATGGGTACGATTTCATTATCTTCCACTAGAATATTGGCAAGATAGAATCCTTTTTGAGATTGCTGGTGCTATTGGTACCCCTATAATTATTGATGAGAATACTAGAAACAATTCAGTTGGTCATTATGCTCGTGTTGTAGTAGATATCAATTTTGTTGGATTTATCCCTGATACTTTGTGTGTTGAAAGAGAAAATTTTGCTTTTGACATTGAGATTGAGTATGAGCATCCTCCATACTTTTGTTTCACTTGTAATTCTATTGGTCATTCAACCGATCATTGTAAAAAAGATCTTGCCAACAAAATTGCTCGTGAAAAGGTGTCCACTAAAGATAATCTTGTTAAGAATGTCCCTAAAAGGCATATTCAAGGTTGTAGTAATATTGTATTTGATGAAGATCCTATTATTCGTGACATAATGAGGTCTAAGGAAGTTACAACTAATGTGTTGGTGGGTGATGTTATAAACCTTGAGGAAGAACTATTTTCTAGCACTTCCGTTGAGGCAGTGGTAGAAAATATCTAAGATCGAACCCGTTGCGGCTACTGTAAGCCTAAGGGTTGATGTTGAAATGGCTACTGAAGGCCATAGTTGTGCTGATGAGATGGTTACTGAAGGCCAATATACAGTGAAAATAAAAGTGGTGTTTCTGAAAGCTAAAGAAGATCTGATTGATTTTTTGAAAAAATGCAAAATTTCTGGCTCTCTAGTTATGTTATGTCCCATATGCAGTGTTGTGTTTGACAAAAATGTTGAAGGCTTTCAACCTCATTCAAAGAGAAAGGGAAAATGGGCTGATAAAAGGCCTAATTTTAGTTTGACAAAAGAGGTGTTCCTCACAAAGATTCACCTACAGCCAGAAACCAAAAAAGGGGACAAGTGAAAACTTTCACTCCTCCTTCCAAATCTCCAACTGAGCAGTGGGTTTTCTCATGTGCGAAGAAAGCCAATTACATCTATCCACCCACAAAATGGGTTAAGAGAGTTACTATTACCAACAATCAAAATGAAACACCCAACTTGAAGAAAAAAGAGGCATCAGATTCAAAGAAGTTTGCCTATAACAATAACTACAAAGGGAGAAATCCCATAACTAAGGCTCAGTGGCGTAGGTTTCAGCGTTTGAGAAAGGTTGATGCCTTGAAAGATGTTACCAATACTGACAAAGGAAAAAACAAACAAACGGCAACCTTTCAAATGTTTAGGAAGCCAACTACTGAAAGGATCTTTCCTCCTCTTTCAGTTGTCAAAGAAAATCTTCCTGTCGAAGACGAAAAATTGACTTTGACCTTTTCTGAATCTGAAGCTAGTTTCGATGTGATCTGCGTTGCGTCAATTCTTTCAATTGAGTACGACGTAACATCAGAAATTATTGAAGATGAAGATGATTTCACTGAAGAAATGGTTGTTCATAAGCCAATGTGTTATTATGTCATGAACAATGGCTATGTCGAAGACCATCACGCTATTTTTGAGAGACATGATTATCATATGAAGAGTCATCTCAAACCTTTGTTCATCCAAGCTAAAATCAAATACATTGGAGTGAACAAAGTACTAGAAGATGGTGGTGCTGTTGTGAATTTACTACCACAATCTCTCCTAAAAAGGATTGGCATATCAGAATCTGATTTGAAGCCACATAATGTTTTTCTCTCAAATTACGAAGGGAAATTTGGAAGTTCTTTTGGAGATGTCGAGGTTGACTTAGTGGTGGGAAATTTGAAAAGAGCAACATTGTTCTTGGTGGTTGCTTTAAAAGCTAATTATAATCTGCTACTAGGAAGGGAGTGGATACATGGTGTTGGGGTTGTTCCTTCAACCATGCATCAAAGAGTTACTCTTTAGAGGGAAGATGGTGTATTAGAGAATATTGAGGCTGACCAAAATTACTTTATTGATGAGGTTGATACCATCACCAAAAAGACTTTCGACAAACAATTGGCAAAGATAGCGCCATGTGTTATTTCTGAAATTGGTTATGAAAACCATGACAATTTCCTTTGGTCCATGACACTTCATCCAAAAGATGGATTCATTTGGAAAAAGGAACTTGTAGGTGAAGAGAATGTACTCAGGAACAGATCCTCTATGTATGCGAAGGCCCCAGTATGGGGGCATCCTGAGATTGGAGTCTCACCAACTGGGTGGGAAGATAGCGAAGTTAATGATGACCGAGCCCAATATATGGGATAAGATTACCACTTATGAAGCCTAAAATAGTAAAAAAGCGGCTTTAGAGGCCGAAATCAAACAAGAAGAATTTATCAAGAATGTTAAAGATGATTTTCAGTAAAGTTCGATTGATAATCAAAGGTTAGATTGCGTCTACGATAACGAACCTTTAGGTTTTGAGAAAGATCAAATGGGTTCAACCAAGAGAATGAAGGCACAAGATCCTTTGGAAGAGGTTGATTTGGGTGATGGTTCAGTTAAAAGGCCAGCATACATTAGTACCAAGATCGACAAATATTTCAAAGTTCAGATTGTCGAATTATTAAAGAAATGCAAAGACTGTTTTGCATGGGACTATAATGAGATGCCAGGTTTAAGTCGAGACATGGTGGAACTTAAGTTACCTATTCGACCTGACAAGAAACCAGTGAAAGAGACTCCAAGAAGATTTTCACCATAAATCCAGTCGAAGAAGAAGAGATCGAGAGGCTCTTGAAATGCGGTTTCATCAGAACTGCCAGGTATGTAGATTGGTTAGCTAATATAGTTCATGTTGGTAAGAAAAATGGGACTCTTAGAGTCTGTATTGATTTTAGAGACTTAAACCAAGCTACTCCTAAGGAAGAATATCCTATGCTAGAGGCAGAAAAGCTTGTCGATTCAGCAGCATGTTATGAATATTTAAGTATGAAAGATAGTTATTCTGGTTATAATCAAATATATATTGCTGAAGAGGACGTGTTGAAAATTGCTTTCAGATGTCCAGGGGCTTTAGGTTTCTATGAATGGGTAGTAATGCCCTTTGGTTTAAAAAATGATGGTTCTTGTTATCAAAGAGCAATGAACTCTATGTTTCATGATTTTATAGGAAATTTTATGCAAGTTTACATAGATGGCATTGTTGTTAAATCTTATGCTGAGAAGGATCATTTAGATCACCTTCAACAATCATTCGAAAGAATAAGGAAATATGGATTAAAAATGAATCCATTAAAATGTGTTTTTGGTGTTCGTGCAGGTGATATTTTAGGTTTTGTTGTTCACAAAAAAGGCATTGAAATTATTCAAAACAAAACAAAAGAGATTTTGGAAACAAAGTCGTCCTCGACAAAGAAAGAGCTTCAATCTTTGTTGGGAAAAATCAACTTTCTCAGAAGATTTATTTCAAATCTAAGTGGCAAAACTGAAGCTTTCTTGCCACTGCTTCGATTGAAGAAAGCAGATGTGTTCAAGTGGGAACCAGAACATCAAAAAGCTTTTGATGACATTAAGGCTTATTCAATAAACCCACCTATTTTGTTGCCTCCTCTGAGAGATAAGGTGATGAAATTGTATATAGTTGTTTCAGATTGTAATATAGGAAGTATGCTAGCATAAGAAGATGAAAATGACGTAGAAAGAGCCATTTATTATCTTAGTGGGGTTTTGAATGATGTTGAAACAAGGTATCATCCAAGTGAAAAATTGTGCCTTTGTTTGTACTTTTCTTGTATGAAACTTAAGCAATATATAAAGCCTATTGATGTTTATGTTTATTCTCATTTTGACATAATTAAACATATGTTGTCAAAACCAATACTACATAGTAGAGTTGGTAAATGGGCTTTGGCACTTATAGAATATTCTTTGACTTACCAATCTTAAAAATATGTTAAGGGTCAAATTGTTACTGATTTTATCATTGATCACGAAGAAACATTGAATTTTGTAGATGTTCAACCATGGAGACTTTATTTCGACGGTTCTAGCCATAAAAATGGCACTGAAGTGGGGATTCTAATCATTTCACCTGAAAATATTCCCCCTAAATTCAAATTTCGACTAGATAAATTTTGCTCTAACAATGAGGCTGAATATAAAGCCTTAATTGCAAGTTTGGAAATTCTACTCGAACTGGGGGAAAAACATGTCGAAATAAAAGGTGATTCCGAACTCGTTTTAAAGAATGTGTTAAAGAAAACTTAATCCTTTATTTCGTCACTACTAATGCGTTTTTGAAACGTTTCGATCGAGCAAACATTCAACATATACCTCGAATCGAAAATCAGGAAGCAAATGATTTGGCTCAAATTTCATCAGGTTACAGAATTTCTGAAATAAAGTTTGAAGAACTCATTAAAATTAGAGAAAAACTTGCTTTGAAAAAATTAGCTCTTGATAAATTATCAATACCAAAACTTGGGGGGAAGTGAGTAAAATGAGTCAAACATAAATGGTGAAGTTTATGCCAAAATTTTTGCCATTGACAACTTATCATATAATGATTGGCGAAAACCAATTGTTGAATACTTACAAAAACCTTATTGGGAATACTAGTCGAAAAACTAAGTGTAGGGCTTTAAGCTACGTGATTGTTAGAAATGAATTGTTCAAAAAGACCCCAGAAGGAGTTTTATTAAAATGTCTTAATGAAACTAGGACATATGTAGCAGTTTCCGACACTCATAGTGGTGCATGTGGATCTCATCAAGCATGTCACAAAATGAAACGGCTTTTATTTCTACAAGGAGTATATTGGCCTTCTATTTTAAAGGATTGTATAGAATTTGCAAAAGGATGTCAAGAATGTCAATTGCATGCAGGAATTCAACACGTCCCTGCTAGTGAGTTGCATTCAATCATAAAACCTTGGCCATTTAGAGGATGGGCTCTAGACATAATTGGTGAAATCAAGCCTAGTTCCTCAGGAAGACATCGATACATATTGGTTGGAATAGATTATTTTAACAAATGGGTAGAACTATCCCACTAAAAGATGTTACCCAATAAGTGGTTAATAATTTCATTCAGAATCATATTTTATGTAGGTTTGGAATTCCAAAAACTATTACCACTGATCAAGGAACAGTTTTCACAGGTCAGAAAATGGTGCAATTTGCCAATCAAACAGGTTTCAAATTGTGTACTTCGACACCATATATGCTCAAGCAAATGGTCAAGTCGAAGCAGCCAACAAAGGTATTATCACTTTGATTAAGAAGAAAGTGAAAGAGAATCCAAAGAGTTGGCATGAAATCCTTAATCAAGCCTTGTGGGATTATAGAAATTCTCTTAGAAATCAACTAAAACTACTCCTTTTAGGCTCACGTTTAGAGATGATGCAGTGTTGCCCGCAGAAATTTGTCTCCAATCAACTAGAATTCAGAGACAATGTGAAATTCTTGTTGACCATTATTGGAATATGGTTGTCATACCCCAATTTTTGACCTAACATGTCACTGACACGTGTCGTCGGCCCCTACATTCGTACGCAGTTTAATCTGATCAATCTCCGACGTTTTCGACGAAATTTCGGCAGAGAGGTATTTTAAAATACCTCATGTTTGATTCCGAGTCGGGCCCTCTTCTCTCTGTATTTTTTTTTCTTTTTATCGTATTTTAATTTCCATCTTTTATTTAAGTTTTAATTAACTTTAATTTGTATATAAAAGTCTTTATTTTTTCTTTTTTTAATTAAACCTTCAACACTTTTTTATTATTTTTATTGTAGTCTTCATCTTTTTTAAATCAATCTTTATTTTGTCCATATCCAATTAAGTCCAATACAGAAATTTTTCGTCCAAATCCAAAATCAAATGTTTGTTCCAATCCTTTTCACACGCCTCATACAGGCTGTTTCGGTCTCATCCACCAAGCTCATCTGCATCATAAGTTCAAGAACAAATTGATTCTGTTCCCCCCCAAGCCAGGAAATTCTGTTCAAATCCAGCACTATAAATAAACCTGCACATACACAGAAAAAGGAGAAAAAAAAACGCGCAAAGATTCCCAGGCCGCATCAATCAAAGAGACCTGCAAAACAATTTCACATAGAACTCGCAACAATTTCACAACCAGAATCGCAACACCAATTCTCGCAACAATCAAAAAGCCAAATCGCAAATCCTCAAACCAGTCACAACCGTTACAGTACCAGATCGACGTCATCGACCAAGATCAAACGGAATCCAACACAATCAGAACCGATCTACAAAGAGAAGCTACAAAGGTATATTTTCTTTTTTAATTCATAGATCTAGGCCATTACAAGTTTTGGTTGGGATTTTGGGTGTTAGAAATGAGAAGAGGGTAGAAAATAGAGTAAAAAACCGAGAAAAAAAAATTAAAAAAAGGAGGAGCTTTTAGCTCCGACGCGGCGGCGCCGCCACTTGGTCCCGGTCGACCACCGCGTCGGACCACCGTGCCGCCACCCTTCTCCCATCGGAGAAGAAGAAGAAATGTTAGAGAGGAAAGAGAGCAAAATAGAAAAGAGAGAGAAAGACAATGGAAAAATGAGCAAAAAGGGTCTTACACCCTATTTATAGTAGTCCAGAACCCGACCCGTTTTAAAAGAACCGAACCGGCCTAAAGCCAGTTCCCCCAGGCCCAACGCGCGCCTCTTGTCTTTCTTCACCTTTTTATTTTCTGCACACACCCCTGATCACTGCTGTACCCCCCTGCTGTATTTTATTTTTCTTATTTTCTTTTGCACGTTTTCTTCCGTTTTCTTTCCGTTAGCATTGCATTTTGTTAATTCTCATGCATTTTAATTAGTTTAGGATTATTATTCCGCATTCATTATATTTAATCATTCATTCTTTATATAATATGGTTTAGTTTGTACATTAGGTTTGAATGTAAATAATTCGTGCATGTTAAATTCTCTTGCATTTTTTTTTTATCGTTTCTTCTTTGAAATTTATTGGTTTAAGTTGCATATTTATCATTCATTTGCCATTTAATTTGTAGCATGGGTTTTAGAATGTGTATTTAGGCTTTAATGTAATTCATTTATTCATG
>Ga0228710_1008406_pt1 | contig 14809 bp, 9 predicted proteins | sample MedpolnodulmetaG_FD_177995 | JGI IMG/M metagenome (GOLD analysis project Ga0228710, IMG submission 177995) | Root nodule microbial communities from Medicago polymorpha collected in Santa Monica, California, United States - pink nodules | ecosystem: Host-associated > Plants > Roots > Nodule...
AAATTTATTCTAATCTTATTAAAATTAATTTAGTTAAGTTAAACCCAAAAGAATAACACTTGGGTAAATTGGATTACCGCACCGCAACTTACTAGTATAGAATATGTGCTTCACGGAGGCAAAACCCACATATTCGATATTAGTCTTGAAGGGTGTTAAACTTTTGGAAAGCATTAAACTTAATATTTCAAATATGAAGGATTTTTATTAAATTTGATCTCACCTCACCACGGCTTATATATCATATATATTCGCACTCCAATCATAACATGCATAACAATTATACAAAATAAAAGTGACATGATTATGGCCATCCTAACGCTATGACTATCTCAAGCCAATGAGAGAATCTAAACTAATCCTAGAAACGACCTTGCTTCTCCAAGCTTGACTTCCAGGACTATCCTAACGTCTTGAGCCCTATTACCTCCTTGTAATCTATTTACATTAAAAAAAGAAAAAAGAAAACTCGTTTTACATACGAGGGAGTGGATGAAAAGAGAATGTACAATAGAGATTTAATAGAGAGGCACAACACGCAGGTCGTATTTCAATATCCAAAATGAAATAAAACAAAAAGGACTAAGGCCAAATCATTCACATGAATAATAACAAAACACACTTTTGCAAAGCATACAAGAAAACATTTGATACGTGTTTGAAGCTCTTGCAATTTGAATTGATCATCACTGAAGACTCTTTTTATCTTCTTTGTAGTGTACATTAATTCTTTCTGTTATCTCTTTTAAAGATAATTTCTTCCATTCCTCTTGTTTGTTTCTCAAACATACAAACTCTATACAAATTGTAATCAAAGTCTCATCTAACTTTAGGGGTACTAAAATGTTAGTTTGAGCAAAGGTTGTAAAAGTCTAAGTGGGTAATTTAGCAACAAGGTACAAGCCTGCTGAGGCTTTGAGAATATAGAGTTGTAATTGAAGGAAAGTCGAAAAACAACGGAATAAACAGCGGAATAAAATTTTTCGATTTTCTTTCCTTGGATCATTACGAATTATCAAGAACCACTTATTCAATTGTTACCTCGAAGTGTGGATTCTGGAATCTGGTATCGCGATCATAGCAAAGCAAGCAGTAAGCAACAAAGCCTCTAGCAAGTCCACACGAACAGTGCTCCTCCAAATCTCGGTGCTAGCCAAGGAATCATAAGTTTCAGAGAATTAGGGTTTCTCAAAAAAATCGTGTTACAAAGACTTCAGCACTAGGGTTCTATTTATAGAACTCCTAGAGTGCTCTGCAAGTCAGAAGTCATTATTGGGCTTCAGTAAGCCAAATAACGAGTTTAGTAATTTTGCTAACTATTTAGCGTCATTTATTAAACGCACCCCTTATATAAGTCATACTTATATATTTCTCTTTTGACCGTTCTTTGTGTGTGATCCTATAGGTTCTAGTCACGTTGGCAATAATATTAAATCTAATATTTAATACTATAAACAATGAGTGTATCTAGCAACACATCATTGCTACCCAAGTGACAAGAATGTCAAGTGATCTGACAAAACTTTTTCCATGATAATATTTCTGTGTACAATTACTCCTTTGTCCCAATGTTTATATTGATCTCAAGGCATATATATTGTCACCGTTGTATAGATAGATATTGATATTTCGTGATTCCGAAATATACTGTATAACGAATAAGTCCAATATCTCATATCAACTTAGTTCGGCATGGCCATGCAATTTTACAGTCATATTTCACCAAGAGGCCTAAAGATATATCTCATATTATGAGGAGTGACAAATCCCATCTAGGACACTCATGTACCTCAACATGATTCATCAAGTACCCATCAACCAACGTTATGGTTATCCTTTTACAGACAACGTTAGAATGACAACAAAGCACTTGAGTCCACCTCTAGGGATCATAGAGGTTTCAGGTCTAAGAGTGATATACACTATAATCATTGTGAGAATATGATGAGTCAATAATGAGTCATTAATTAGTGTCTTTTATTTAATATTTAAGTTTATTTTAATTAAATTTAATATGTTTTTATTTACTTCTAGAACTATTTTACTTCATTTCCAAGTTATTTTATTTTAGGAACAAATATTTGAAAGATGGAGTCTTGGAGCAAAAGAAAGGAGAATTGGAGCTGATTCATGCCAAAAATATTAAGATCTCATACAAAAATATCTTGTGCAAAGAATTTGAAGATCTTGTACAAAAATATAACAAGTGGCGCTCCCCTTTTGCTGCTTTTGCTTCTTCGACAAAACTACCTATTTTAGTATTTCTGACCTAGAGCCCATGGTTTCTTGTGCAACACTTTAGTGATTTAATTCTTGGGGCTCAAGTCAATGTTAGACTATAAATAGAGCAACCATCTAGTTTGTAAAACCATCTTTTGTTCTTGGAATAAAAGTTCACCTTTATTTTATTGTTATTTACTTCTATGTTCTTCTTCTTCTTCTCTTCTATGTCTACAATGAACGTGAGTGAGTAGACTCTTCTTGTCTTGGGATTGTTGGATGAGTCTAATGACCTAATTCTAATCAAACCAATCCTCGAACCCTAATTTTATATAAATCTACTTTCTAATCTAATTTCACCGTTTTTATAATGAATTAACAAATACCAAACTCATAATGCGACAACGGAGGGTTAATATTTGTTAATTCATCATCACAAATATCAATTCATAATGCGACAGTGGAGCTCTGATATTGGAACAAGTGAAATTAGACAAGGGTTGCAAAATATGAGAATAGTCTAACAAACCTTGAGACATATAAAGTTTCGTTCTTCAAGGATTCTAATAGCAATCAACCAAGGATTCTAATAGCAATCAACCATGAGAATAGGCGTGGTTGCTAGAGGAACACGCTCAATGACTTCGAATGAAGCTTTGATACGCTTAAGAGAAACTTGTATTTAGAAAGTAGGTCAAATATAAAGTTTAGGTTTAGGGTTTGTTTGTGAAGGGTTTGTTATTATGATGAACCAATAATCCCAAGGCGCTTTTTATTATTATTATTGTTATTTTCTAAACCATTAAAAATGACAACTTTATAATTTAATCTCCTTCTAATCCTTATTGAAAGTTAATTGAATTCATAACTCCCTGTCGGAACGATATCTTTTATTACTATATCGGTAAGCCGTGCACTTGCGGTTTTACTCATCAATCGACATTCTTTTTACCACTCGATAGAAATGTACACTTGCGGATTTCCTATCACTACTCTTACCCTCACTTGTTTCTCGTGTTGGTTCTTAACCCCCCCCCGCCCCAATACTCAGTACTCAGTACTATACAACATCGTTGGTCTGGCTATTGTCCGATATAATTTTCCTTGCAACTTAAGAGGCACTATCTTGCCACATAAAACACTTGAGGCTTTTTTAAATTTCAACCACCTAACTTTGAATACGATGATTTGCATATTCTTCTATTTCTCCTTCATATTTAAACTGTGTAACTTGGGGTATGATATGACCTCCCACCTTCACCTCCATGGTAGAACTATCTCTCTTCTTGCTTAAGTTAAATTTCATATACTTTGTCTTGCTTCAACTTTGGTGAAAGCCATACGCTTCTAAGGCCTGTTTGTTGGATTAATTCAAAGTACCTATTGATTAAGAGATGAGGATTATAGAAACAATGGTTTATTCATATGAAGAATACCCCAACAAATGCCATATTGTTCCATTACCTCCATATCTATATTATTAAAGCCATGGACATATCTTTTAACGTCAACATCTCGTGTGCCTCCTAAATTGTCATATAAAGGAATTACACTCCATGAATATGTCTAACCCTCATACCGCAAGGGTCCCTAATAAATTAAAAACTAAAAAGTCATATGTAACAAATAGGTTAAAATCGCAAGAATTAGTTTATGAATCATCCTAACATAGTTTGTGAGAACTTTAAATGTCGAAACATATGCAAAGCAAATATAACTCAAATCATAATTAATAAAGAAATTAATTTTATCTGACAAATAAATAGAGGTTCATTTTAGAACCCTAATCTCAAAGATTTAGTTACTCATGGTAATCGATATAACAAAAGAAAAGGAAAACATAATCTAGAGATCAAGAAGAGGAAGAAACCCTGAAGCTTTGGATTCTTGGACCTTGATTCGTACTGAATAAATAAAATTGGGTGGAAGTGTCTTTATTTATATTGCATCATCATTTACGGTTTAAGAGATGAGAACTACGCTTTTTCTTCCGATCTTGCTTGGAAAATAAGCAAAGTGAGCTTTTTACCCGTACTCGTGCGGAGGGGTGCACAAGACCACTAGCATGGGAAAGTAAGTTATCGTCTCTACAGAGATTGTCGTTCAACTGGGCAATTTACCAAACTAATTGATTAAAAAGCAGTAAAATAGAGTTTTGGTATGCAAGTTTTTAATTGTCTTGCGCAATGCGTGATTAGGTTTGTTTGATTTTGATAAATAACGGAGATTGGGGTTTCCTTAAATCCCTTCTATCTTATTGGTTGGATTAATTCAAAGCACCCACTAATTAAAACTTGAGGATTATATAAACAATGGTTTATTTATAGGTAGAATATCCAATTAGATGTCAGATTGCTCCATAACCTCCATATCTCAATTATGAAAGTCATGGACATATTTTGACGTGAACATCTCAAGTGCCTCCTAAATTGCCCTCTAAAAGAATCACACTCCATGAAGATGTCTAACCCTCATACCCTAAGGGTCTCTAATAAATTAAAGACTCTTCTTTTCACAATGACATCCCTCTATGATGAGTTGTTCCCATAACTTTTTTTATTTTATTTTATATTTATTTTCATTGCCTTGGATACAGTACAACCCCAAAACTTTGTATTTTTCTTTTAGTTATTTATATTATGCTCTTGCTTTATAAAAAAAAGGTATCATTGATGAACTAGGGTGAATTCCATAACATAACCCTTTTTGTTGTTTTGTAAAAAAAATATTACCCTTTTTGTTTTTTTTAAATAACCGTTGTTGTTCTTGTTATACGTACCTTGACACACATATCATGGTAGAAATGTAACCTCTGCAACTGAAGCTCATAATATAATGGAAAATGCTACATCTCGCAAAGCCAGGCTTCAGGAAACCTTCTCGAGCGTGTTGCTTCTTAAGCAACAAGGTGACAAAAGAAAAAAAAAACTAGATCATCCATTTTTTCTTCTACTTCCAGCACTCAAGTGAAAAATGACTGGGAAGGACGATTGGCTTCCCGGCCCAACTCTCTCATCGCAAAAATCTGATCCACCACCACCAAAGACATAGTTTTATAGGTTGCACGTTTATTTGTGCCGAGTCGCAACGCGCCGAGCGAATCTTCTAGGTTGACTCTGTTGGCCACCAGTGAAAAGTCATATGCTAATCACCGGGTTGTGATACTACGCCAATTTCAACATTTAGTAGCGCCCATTTAATAGCATTTTTAAAGAAAGTGCAATTAAAATGATGACTTTGATATCTACAATAGCAATTTGGTGCGGGCGCTATTATTATGGGAGATATATATTAGCGGTTTCTATATAAACGCTAATAAAGGAAAAGAATGATAGCACTTTTCCAGCAACGCTAATGTAGGGGGATATATATTGTTATCGCTTTACCAGAAAGTGCTATCTTAACATCAAATAAAAAATATTTTAAAAAAATTAAAATTAAAAGCTTGAAACCCATAACAATCTCTCACAAACCTAGAACCAACCCTTTCACAAACTCTCTTCCTCATCGAACTCAACGCCGACCCTTCTTTGCCATCGAACCCATCTTCATTTGAATTTCGAAATATAATATGTTACAAAACTTCCATCTTAGAAATCCAAGACAAGCCCCTTCAAATTCGCACCCTTCACACCCTAGCCCATCATCTAATCTTCTCGCCGAACTGTTTGTCGGATTCTCCAAACTCATTCCTCTATCAAACTCGTAACTGTTAGCCTGTTTCCTTTTCCCTTTTTTTTTGCTTTTAAAAATTTGATTATTGTTTTGTTCGATTTGTTTAGTTTTTTTTTTTGTTTCTGATTTTTGTAGATGTCCTTTGATCTGATCTTGGTGGGTTTGAAGGTATTGAAAGCTTCTGCCTATTTGTTTGATTTTATCTAATTAGGTATCTTATTGTTCTTTATCTATATTTTTTTTTAGTGTAACCATTTTACAGTGTAGACCTTGAAGATTGTTGTGTGTTTATTTTCATCTATTTCATATGGGATTATGGTGGTTTTGTTTGGATATTTGTTTTTGTAATTTTGTAATTTGGACAGTTTCTCTATGGATATGATGATCATTATCTGTCGTTCATTTTTTAAATGTGTGATTCTCTAATTATTGCAATTAAAACCTAATTAGTTAGGATCAACTAGCTTTCATGTGTAATTACTTTCGATGTTAGGAGCATATATTTGTACTTGACACACAATGAATATACAAATGTTTTCTCATATATTCATAAGTTTCTACATGATCAAAGTTCTAGCAGGGGTATGAAAACATAATATTAGTATTAGGTTGTTTATGGTAGCGTTGTGACTATTGACATAACAGAGAATCAATGTCAAATTTTACTTAATTGAACATCTGCTCTCTGCAGGAAGGATATATATAAATTTTCTAGAGGGAATGGACTTTTCTATATGGCACCAGCTGCTAAAACCGTACAGAACATCATGCAGTGAATGTCTTTAAAATACTCTGGAGCCTAGGTTACATTCACAAAACCTTTTACCTTTTTAATCTACTTTTGATTATGCTTTGTGATAACTTGGTTTAAGGGAGCTGTACTGCCGTGTCAACAAGATATTTCAGAGATTGACCTTAACTGTGATTTTAGCTACTACTTATTGTTACTACTAGTTTTGTCTCTTGTGAATACTGTTGTAACTACTTATTGTAATGATATGATTTGTGATTGTTCTTTTCAGCTCAAAGTTGATATGGTTAAGCTAATTGAAGTATTTGGTGCATCTGAATCTGGATTTTCAAGTGTAATTGTTGTCAAAGAATCTCCAATGTGTGTTGCATTTATTAGGTTTGTGAGTGATATTAATGAAATGTGAATGATGTAATTTTACTTTTATGATGAAGGATGTCATTTTCATTCTTGTAATTAGAATTTGAGTTGTATTTTGTTGCTAGGTTCTTTTATAATGAATGACTTATTTAGTGGTTTTTATGATCAATGCAATTCATTTTCAAAAATATATTTACTTTCTATAATCTCAAAATATTTTTTTTTCTATAAAAAAAGGACTATGTTAGCACTCTTTAAAAAGGGCTATTAAAGAGAGGGTATATGATAGCACTTTCTCAAAAAAAACACTATTAAAACCATTGGAAAAAACATAACAAGTCACACGAAAGGAGGAGCATACGATAGCACTTCTAGGAAAGATGCTATTAAAAATCGCACTTTTGATAGCATTTTAAAAGTGCTATTAAAGGCGGTATACTTACAATAGCGGGGGCTTTAATAGCACTTTTAAGTGCTATCAAAGGCTAAAAAAAGTGCTATTAAATCCCTTTCTTGGCGTAGTACCAATTAGCTCCAATACAAAACTATGTTGAGAATGACTAAACATAGAAATTACTCATGGCTTATAGGCATAAATTATGAATGAAACCAAGAAGACAAGGTTGGCATATGTTTTCCTTCCTACTCAGTTGTATTGCTTCAAAGGTCAAATTCAAAACTTGTAACATAAATATGTTATTCAATTTTGACAGAGTTTTTTATTTTTATCATGAATAAGTACTAAGCTCTCTTGATTGTCCAAGATAGAGTAGGTAAATTTGTTGGGGAAAAAATAGAGTAGGTGAAGAAAAGGTTTTGGTATGTGGAACCATGGAGAGAAGATTTGGAATAGTCTTTGTTGCAGCGGATTAGGAGGAACAGAATAATAGTGAAGAGGTGCAAGTGGTTATCACACAAAAAACAGTGCAAGCGGTTTAACACTTTAACACAAGCTGTATGGTCATTCGTGAGGAATTATCTCGCAACATATAGCATGGCTCTAATATAATTGCTCAACGTTTAATCGAATTTCACGTAATGAGGAAGTACTTATGTATTGATTGTTCGTTTTTATTATTTCAATTATACTCTTTAAACAATTTTTTCTATAATAATGATTGTTGTTGGTGTTATAAAAAATATAAGAATTTATGTTTTATTTTTTTTGTTATATTGTTGGTGTATTGAAATAGATATGGTTAGTTTTGAAGGTGAGAAAAACACGAGGGGGTTGAAATATGTTGGTTTTTTTTTATGGTTTCTTTTTCTTGGTGTTTATAAACTGATCAGAATCTGAGGTATACAAATTCTGACTCAGAGTCTGAATGCAACATATAAGTACATAACACAAAGATAGGTAGATAGAGAGAGAGAGAGAGAGAGAGAGAGAGAGAGAGAGAGAGAGAGAGAGAGAGAGAGAGAGAGAGTAGACACAAAACAATTTTACACTGGTTCCTCCCACAACACAAGAGTAATCCAATCCCCTTGCACTTCCAAGGGACTTCACTATAATCACACAGGATTACAAATTGCTCTAGAACTCTTCCAAGAGACTTCCTTGCTCAAGCGCAACTGCTCAAAACTTCCTTTCTCTAGGCCGCTACCTTAAGACTTCCTTGCTCAAGGACAACTCCAAGAGACTTCCTCTTGCTTAATCACAACTGATTGAGACTTCCTAAATGCTCAAAGTTCCACCAAGTAACTTATATGCTTAAGCACGCAGGCAAAAGAGTTTTTAAATGTTACCAATTTGTTCTTACACTTGATTTAACAATGGTAGTGTAAACTAAACAAATGAACAAACCCTTTATGATTTCTAAGATATGAAATTGAATAAAAAAATCCTAAGTGTTTTGCGCTATTAGATTTGACGGAGTAATGACACAGTAAAATAGCAGAGTCTTGTTGAGAGACGCTGGAGAAGAGTGTCAGCGCAAATAGATTTGTAGAGAAGCTTCAATCAAGAATGTTGGGTCTTTGTCTGGTATGGATAATTTCGTTGAATAGTCCTTTGAATTTCCTTTGCTGAAAGAAGAATTATCCGTTACATTCTTTTTGTTCTTGAGGTCCTTTGTCTGTTTGCGCACATAGACAGAAGAAGACAAAAGAACTGCTCTATCAAATCCTTTCATATGGACAGTTCCCAGAAGAAGACAAAATCCATGTGGATTATGGGTCCCTCAGGATTTTCTCCAATCTAAGAGGTCATCCAAGTCTAACGTCTGCTTCTGAGTCTGATGACCTTCACAGAATCCATTGAGGTAACTCTCTAGCTTCTGTGAGGTATCCTTCTTCTAAGGATGTTGACTCTTCGATCACCATCAAGATCTTTTGCACTAAACATACAAATACCGTAGGTTTTAAAATAATAAAATTACAAAGTATTCAAATTAAGAATCATAAAAAAATTAGTTTCTTGTGATATCTAGTATTCGCCTTGCATCATTTAAATATAAGTTTAAGTGTTTCACAATACTTGAAGTACAAAACAGATTGGTGTGCAAGAAAATTAAGAGAATGTTTTTTATAAAAAATAATGGGTAACCCATTTTACCATTTCTAGTTAATTCCAATTCGATTAAAAAAAATAATATTTTTTATGTTGGTTAGAAAGAAATTAAAAGTCTAGAAGGATCTTAAAATGGTGTTTCTTGATGTGCAAGAAAATATAACTGAGTTTTAGTGTAGCAATTTAATTTGTACGCGTAAAAATAAATGACAAACTTTTATAAAAGGAAATACAATATATTTTTTCTGATATAAGAAATACAAAATTATTGTTTTCTAAAATATATCAACCTAATAATTACTATAAATACTAGGAGCTTAGAGTGTAAAAGGGCAGGCAAGGCACGAAAGTTGTCGTTTCTCTTCTTTTTTCTGTTGTTGAGATGTCGTGCTTTTTCATAAAAGGTTTGTGAATTCACTCTTTTCTCTAGTTTTGTTTTTTTTTTGTACGTAGAAGATTGGTCTATTAAAAGATTGGAATTTTTTGTTGATGTGATTTTCCAGTGAGATGCATGAATACCAGAAGAGTGCCTGAACTTTTGATCCGTAAGCTTTCATTGCAGTGTCTTGTTCATGAAATTTCTCAAGATCTCAAGGTAATATGTTCTTCAATCTTCACCTCCTTTTAATTCTTTTATTATGTAGGGTTTTCATTTGAACCATGTGATTGCACTATTTCATATTATAGTTCTCATATTAAAGTAACATTACATGTCAATTCACATTGAAAAGGTATATATCACAGAAAGTTGAAACAAAACAACTTTTGGAAGTTCGAAAAAAAAAATCAACAACTCTTTAGGTCTTCAAGTATGTCTTCAATCCGTGCTGTTTTTTTTTATTCTTTTAAAACTTAAAATTTGCATTTAAGCCTAAGTGCAAGTGGATGTTCCGTGGGGTTGGGTTGGGTTGGTTTTGATCAAGTCCGTTAGCCGACCTAATCAAAATTAATTGGTTTGACTTTGATTAAACCAAATTTGAATGTATTCGATGAAAATGAGGGTTGGATTGGTTTGAGCCATCTGTTTGAATGGAAGAACCCGAACCCATAAACATCCATAAGCAAAATAACGATTAAACATCACAAGTAAATCATTACATATTCGAAATATGCATTTAAGCTAGCGTTTTGTTGAAATAATTGTTAAATTAATTGATTGAATCATATTACTATTGTAATGGATTAAATTAATTTAGTTGGTTAACTCTTACTATTAAATCACTCATTTCCGACTTATACATATCAATAGTACATAGCAACCTATCACATAATATAAATGTAGACTCTAGCAACGCATTCCTACTAACAATCTATCAAAGTTGGTGATTTTATCTCCCAAAACAAGGGACCACTGAGTTGGAGTTCTCGAATGAAGATTGCTTTTGGAGTTGCACAAGTCCTTGAGTATCTCCAATGTAAAGCATATCCACCTGTTATCTATCGAGAGTTGATATCTGCAAACATTTCATCCCAAAACTCTCTGATTTTGAGTGTGCTAAACTAGGACCTATTGGAGACAATACTCTCTGATTTTGCCACTAATAAATAATTCCATGGCCTATCGCGATGGCTGAAACATGGGATTGGCTCCAAAATTTTCTAGTTTAACGAGCGCAAAATCTGAGAGTTTTTGATCTAACTTATTGTCCAATAAGATGTTCATTGATATCAAGTCGCAATAGATAACAAACGGATTTATTTTACAATGGAGATACTCAATGACCTTGTGCTGATCCAGTAACAATTTTTATTCGGGGGCTCCAACTTAGAGGTTCTTTGTCTTGGGTAAGAAAAAGTCGCAAACTTCTATAGATGGTTAGTGAAGCGTTGCTAGAGTCCATGTTTATATTTTGGGATAGAATAAATGTTGTTATGTACTATTATTGATACGTGTTAGTCACTAAATGAGTAATTTAATCAATTAAGAGTTAATCGACTAAATTAAGTTTAAGTTTATCCTTGGAATAGAATTTTCCATTTGTTTGGGACATAGTTGGGCCTTTTTGTTTTACTTTTGTTTGTATCTAACTGATATATAGAATTTATTTTAGGGAAGTATATAAATTTATTTAAAAGCAAGCAATATTTAATAAAAAATGAAATTATTTCGTGACATACCTAATATTTCGTGTCTTTCCTTCAAAAAAAATGATAATGGTGTCTTGGTATCAACATTGAATTTGTTAAGTGTCTATACCACCTTATAACTCTTTCTCGGATAGCTCAAAAATCTTACTAGTAAATCAAGTCATGGAACTTCAAGAAAGGGTATTGCTTTGACAGGAGAATAACACAAGTTAAATAACTTTTCTTTATTTTTGTATTATCTAGTTAAATAAATTTTCTGTATTACAGAGTCAAAGCTAACCAACCATCCTTGCCTGCAAATTTTACATTTTCTGTTATGATTATTTTTCTTAAATTTAATATAGTCTTGATGTAGTTTCCTGCTCTGCTAACACCACTGATTGGCCATATTTTAAGGTATATCCTCAGGACTTACAGAATAATTTAACTCTTTCTGCTAGATAATATTGGAGACATGGATTCAGTCATGGTTAAAGTTGGTATTTCTGTAGTAGAAGAGACTATGAACTTGGGTAGAGAAGCTGGTGATTAACACTAATAATTTTATGGCAGAATGATTGTTTACCTCTTTTCTGGTAAGCTTGCATTTGTTGATTATTTCATTTAGCATGAATTATAGTTTCATGCTTGCAACTTTAGTACTTATTACTCATAACTAAATTATTTTGCACATTGTGCTTGATGTCATGTATCGATAACTATGTGCACTTTCCTTTATTTTTGTCAGGATAAATCTTTATTTTATTTGAATTCCTCTGTTTTTTTAATGTTATTGGCCTATTTGTTTTCATTTTATTCTTGATTAGTGATATGTGCTTATTATGTATGCTCCTGATGCAGTAGAACTATTCTTTGACAAATCAGAGATGTATGCTTATTATATATGGTCATGTTGCAGCTGAACTGTTCTTTGACAAATCTCTCTGCACAAGCTATGCAAGGGTATAAGGATTATCATTTAGTGCAGATTTCACAACTCACACTCTCTATATTTTAGTCTCTATTGTGACAGTAGAACGCCATAGCTTTGGTTATGTAGTGAGAAGACTAAAAAATGTAGAGCAAAATTTACAAGTAGACACACCACTGAAAGAAAAAAAACTCATGCACAAATATGTGATGAAGAGGTAATTCTGCTGTTCTGTTCTGCATTTTTTGTCTTGTTGTCTAGGTTTGGACTCGTGCTAGCTGTTGTATCAGAGCAACATTAGTTTTTAGACTACTTTTGCTTTGAGGTGTTAATATGAAGATCAGAACCTAAGGTTTGTCTGTTTTAATAAAAGTGTGATTTTCATCAATCTTGCTATTATTACAGGGCAATGACATTCTTCAATTGGATTGGCTGTCCAATATTGTAGATAATTCTTGTGATGAGAATCTCACAGTGAAAAAAGTGGAGCAACAACCATCATCATCGGTCAACAAGGAGTATTTTTGTGCTCCTTGAAAGCAGTAGTTCACCCACTCATGAAAGACCACAATGAGACGTCAACGCTCCAACCATCCACGTTCTGCAACCTTCAGCCCCTGTCGTTCAACCATGCGACTCATTTCTCCCATTTCCTCTTTTGTAGGGGAGAATATGTAGAATAGTATTATCTCCAATAATGCGGTGTTTTCAGAAAATTTTCCTAACTCTAAAATTGCTGGCAAGAAACGAAAGTTTTCTTCAGGAGAGTCAAAAAAGAAAAACAAAACAAAGCCACCACTTATTTCTGCTCTAGGAGACCATAATGCTTTCGTACTGATGAGGAAATGTACGCATTATGTGGCGACGAAGACTCCACTACAAGAAATGTGATCATGTCTTTGTCGCATCACAATGTGTACATTTTCTCACAAGTACCAAAGCATTATGGTCTCCTCGATCAGCAATAAGTGGTGCCATGGTTTTATTTTTATTTTTGGACTCTCCTGTGGAAAGCTTTCGTTTCTTGCTGCAATTTGAGAGTCAGGAGAGTTTTATGAAGACACCGATAATACTATTCTGCATATTCTTCCCTACAAAAGAAGAAATGAGAGAAATGAGTTGCATGGTTGAACGACGGGGGATGAAGGTTGCAGGACGTGGATGCTTGGAGCGTGCACGTCTCATTGTGGTCTTTCCATAAGTGGGTGAACTACTGCTTTCAAGGAGCACAATATTCTCCTTGTTGACCGATGATGATAGTTGTTGCTCCACTTTTTTCACTGTGAGACTCTCATCACAAGAATCATCCACAATATTGGAAAGCCAATCCAATTGAAGAATGTCATTTCCCTGTAACAATAACATTGATTAAAATCACACTTTTATTAAAACAAACAAAACTTAGGTTATGAGCTTCATGCCGATCTTGGTAATTGGTTTGGTATTTAATGCCTTATGGGTAGAGATCATGTCATCAAGCTACTTGCACTAAGCAGACATGTGTTTTAATCCTATTTACTATTTATAAAAATGAGCAACATTGTTAACGCATTATTTGCCAACTACGTGGAAAATACAGTGTAGGGGTCAGGATCACTGGGAAAGAGTATAACACGAGTTGTTGGACGAGGTCAGTTTTCTTTTCGTTCATTTTCTGTTGTCTAATTTAAGCAAAATCTAATCATATTTGTTTTTTACTTTATAAAATTTCATAAATTCAATTTTCATAAACATGAGCAGAAAACCCTGGGGTTGATGCAAACGAGAATTCGTTTGATTTCACGAAAAAGATATTGCACTCGGCATGGCATCCTTCAGAAAATTCAATTGCATGTGCTGCTGCAAATAGGTTGTACATGTACTTTGCAAAAGAGAGAGATGATTAAAGATGACAAACATGCATTCCGATATCTCTTAGATGGAGCAGTTAAAACCTCTGGTGCGTCATTCTTTCGTTGATTATTTTTGTGTTTGATTTCTATCTGACATGTTTCAAAAGTCTTATTTTTGTCTATGATTTACGCATATTTTGTGAATTCATTTTCAACTAAGTTTCTATCAGTGCATTCACAGTTCAAAATTACAACGGTGCTTATGATTTATATGAGTATAATAAACAAAATTGTATTAAGAGGTTTATGGTGAATTCTTCTTGTGGATGATTCATGAGTGAAGGTGAGAAAAACACAAGAAGGGGGGGTTGAATTGTGTTCTCAAAAACTTTTTCGTTCCTTACGTTGAAGAACTGTTCTCAGGTTCAGAGTCTGAAGTAATTCAGAGTCTGAGTGAGTTCAGA
>Ga0228710_1008407_pt1 | contig 14809 bp, 6 predicted proteins | sample MedpolnodulmetaG_FD_177995 | JGI IMG/M metagenome (GOLD analysis project Ga0228710, IMG submission 177995) | Root nodule microbial communities from Medicago polymorpha collected in Santa Monica, California, United States - pink nodules | ecosystem: Host-associated > Plants > Roots > Nodule...
TTTTTTATGTTTTTGCAACATGGACATTTCCTCACAAAGGAGGTAGAAACATTTGACAAAACAACAACTAGTTTTTTTTTTCTTGTCAAAAGAAAAAAACAACTATCTTAAAATGTTAAGAGATATAAAAGACTAATTTGAAGGTGATTTAGATTTATTTACAAAGATATAAATCAATTTAATGATTTACTCTTTCATTATTACTCTCTCAAACTATGATTATAATTTCATTTTACGCTTGTCAAGTGTGTAAAAAAAAAGAGTTGATATTGAATTTAACATGTCTATTTTGTATGTAATTACTTCTAAGATAACCCTTATATATTAGGCAAAATTACTCTGAAGTTTTTTATCTTATTTATTTGTAACATTTAAGTCATTTAGCTTTTTTTCACATTCAAACCCTTATATCTTCTAAAAACGTGTATAAGTTAGTCTTTTCTTCATTTTTTTTATTTAAGAAAGCGAAGCCACGTATGATTATTGATAATTATTTTACTTATAAATAATTTCTATTGTTAAAATAAACAAGAAAAATAAAATCTTCGTATTCTTCGTATGTTCATCATCTTCTTCTTTTATCAAACCCAAAAAATACCTGCTTTATACAAAAATCAAGAGTTGTGTTAATGCATTAAAAGGAAGATATGTCAAAGTGGAATCTAATAAGGAAGAAACAAATGATTTAGGGAATTTTTTGGATTTTGTGTTTAGTTAATCATATGGATTTGTGATGCAACGTGAAGTAGAGAAAACATATAAATACAATCGCTATCTTCTCACTATCTCAATTGTATTTAGGGATTTTTCTGGATTTGATATATTTAAGATTTTTAGATTTGACGATTTTGAATGTTGAGTTTAGAAGATAATTGAAATGAAAACATTTGAGCAATTTGAATGTGTATTTGGATGAACGTTCTTTTTTGTGTGTAAGGTAGATGATGATGAAGTTGGTGATTGGTGAAAATATGGGTTTGAAACGAAATTTTTAATATTCATAGAACCATTTACTTGATTAAACATAATATTTATATTCTCAGAGAAAAAATAGAATTCAGAACTGGGTTTGAGAAAACAATTGTAATCTATGCTTATATGACAAGTTCATAGGTATTTATTGGACAACGATGTAACACTATTTTACACTGACAGTGCATCTCAATTGAACACACAATTTAGTAATGGAAACAAATGGAGGGGGTAAAAAATGGAGGAGTCGAAGTTCAAACTTCGATCACAGCGTCCGACTTATCAATTTTGGTATTTTCTATCAGTTTTTTAATGCAAAATGAAACATATGTGATAAAATTATAGTTTATATGACTAAAATTAGGTCACAAGAAAATTCTATAACCAACTAACTTAGGTCTAGATAGATATTTGACCTTTTCTCTAACCAACTAAACTAGAGAAACATTTACTATTAATGCAATTTTGGTCTTTGTATTTTGTTAAAATCGTGACTTTAGTCCTCATATTTTTAATTGCATGGTTTTGATCCCCTGTATTAATTCATAACATTGTTGTTTCTCTTAAATTTATGGATTTTGTATCATTTGTGTTTGGCATTCTTGGAATAGAGTATACATAACATTGTTGTTTCTCTTAAATTTATGGATGTAGTTTATATGAGGATTGATTTTACTATGCAGAATTAGTTAATGGTATAACTTGTTTGCTTATCTTTTATTCCTATGTAATTTTCAATGCATGTATATATATTATTGATAATTTATTTGTTGACGAGATTATTAATAAAATTCTGCAGTACAAAAAACACACTGGTTTTGGATTTTAAAGTGAATATTTATGCAATTTCTTACAATTACTTAAAAAACAAATGCAATTTGTAGAGTAATTGCAGTCACCTTTTATAAATGAATGATGAGAGGGAGATAGACTGTAATTCCCCACGTTTTACTATGATTAATGTAGCGCACCAAGAGATACACTCCAAAGTTGTAATTAGCATTATAATCAAAGAAACCTACTTAGGTTGGCATGATGGTATTGGCTTGGGACCTGGAAGTGTACTCTTCCTTGAAGTCTTAGATTCAATTCTCTCCATTATCAATTTAGGTGGGTTAGTTTAGTTTCTTAAAAAAAAAAAAGCATTATAATCAAAGATTTGTATTCTCACTCTTTCTTTTTCATTGAAAAAGCAAAGTTCATTAATAAATTAAGGTCTCAACACAAGGTGTTCATACACAGGAAACAAAAATTACATCAATGTTTGATCAATAAACAGGAAGCCTCCCCAATTAGAACATAACACTATAAGCACCTCCACACAAATTGAAATTTGAAACAATTACGCCATACAACACAACACTCACGAGTTCATATATTGAAAAAAGACCTCAAACATCAGGCACCACATTTCTGTCAAAACCAATGCCTCCTCTTGCTGCCAAATGCAACCAAATTAATTAACAAATGCACTTAGCTCCTAAATACTCACTGCTTCATAATACACCCTTTGCACAGAATCATTTTGAACCTCTTAGATCAAATACGATTACTACTGAAGAGAAAGTATGCAATACACACCCTTCCAAAGGAGAAAATATGATAATCATAACCCGCAGCGACATAACCGAGTAGAAATCGCTACTAAAATATGATACAATAGCCAAACCAAAGCAGAAATATCAGACTATTCCCCAAACGAGCCAGCAGATGCAGAAATAGTGCTTTCTTGATCATGAAACTGCTACCACCATCAGGAACCAACAAAGCGCTTACCATAATGTTAGTTGCTTATACCGTGTTTTGAGAGATATGCTGATACGGACTGAACAAGGATCAAGTCTTGCTATTATAATTGTTTACACAATCATATAAGTCGTGTAGCTTTGATTAATTCTATCAAGAAATGCGGACTGCCACGTTACTGCTCATATGCACGCTAGTCTCATATGATTTTCTAACGCATCCTTTCAATGAATTATACATTGAAGGTTGTCACTGTAAAATATAACGAATGAATTTACGTATAGAACTTGTATTCAAATAAATAAAAATAAAAATGTATACAAACGCTAAATAAGTCAAGTCATCTAAAGGTTTCTGTAACAAAAAATAAAAAATCATCTAAAGGTTAACCATACATAGTTCCTATTTTATTATTGTACATATTCAAACTCTAGTTGTATTGGTTCAACAAATCGGATTGAATTTTGCTCAACCGTAAACAATGATAATAGTGGTAGCAGTCAAATAAAAAAAAATCTGATTTTCTGGGAGTTTCTTCTTAACAATATCCCTTTTGTAGTTGTGTTTTTCTTGGCTTCGGCCTCATTGCTTATTATATAACATTAAATCTCCATTCATTTATATGAGACCAACACAAAATGAAAGGAATGCTAATTCATTTCGGCAAAAACACAACGACTCATTGTGGTTTCAGCAAAACCACGACGACTCATTGTGATTTCGGCAAAACCACTACGATACCAACCATGCATTGAGTAAACAACTCATGTATAAAGCTAGCAAGCTCAGACTTACAAGTTGTCAAGTTACAACATGTGAAGGCTAATCAAAGACAACCTATAATAATCAAAAATCCAAACAAAACAAATCGAATGCAATAACAGGATTTCAAAATTCAAGGGACAGGGCTAGGAGCTTTGCTCGATAGAGGAGGTACAATACTGTGACTCTTTCAGAGAGAGAGAGACACTCAAAATTGAGCTCAAGGTAGCATAATGTGCAAAACGCAGTTGCAACTTTTTACTAGACTACTGCTTACCTCAAACCAATGCTGTAACACCCTTGTAAAGAAACTAACAAATTCTAAAATACAACAGAGCACATGAACCACAGTTTCAATAAATAGTCATCAGGAATGATTATTTTCTTATAAATGCGGTAACAGAAACTTCTCATGGGAGGTAATGACCATTGTATACGAGAAAAATGTACACCAGAGAACTGTATAGGGGACAATAAGATAGAATTTGATGGTTGTTGTGATCAAAATTGTAAAGAATGAGTGACTCTATTAATGTAAAACTACTAAAAAAAAGAGCTCAATAAGCATTTTGTCTTATCAATGAAGGCGTAAAATTCTTGAAAAAAAATCTTTTGACATAGTTGAAAAAAACTAAACTTGTTTCAATACCATCTTACAGGTTTAAACCTAATACAATATGAACTAGGCTAGAATCTCAGTACGTCAAAGTTTAATCCTACTGTACTACCTAGGAGCATGAAAGAAAGTGCAACTAGTTTCACAGTTCCTTAAGTTACTACATATATATCATTAATATTCTAATGTGTATTTGATAGTAATGAAATAGATAAATGCATCACAAAAACAATCTAAGTCTAAACTTCAACAATGCTTATGTTTACCCTCATCTATTATACAACAAAAACGGCAACATCCAGTGCTATAAAACTCCTCACATTATGACTTCCAAGGCAGCCTTACCATACATTTGCAAGAATGTTGATTTGAACATGTGACCTCCTAATCACAGGGAAGTTACTCTAACCATTCTGTCATCTGTAAAGTCTCCCCTTCTCAAATCCTAATCTTTAAGAACAAATGAATTAACAGGCATAACCGTGATGAAATAATGAAGTTAATGGATACTGAAAACAGGAAATATCTAAATAGTTTTTCATATAAGATGACCACATTAACATATATTTAACAAAGAGGAAACCAAAAACTGGGAAAAAACTACAATTTCAATAACCATCTCATAGGTATATATCATGAGTTTATAATCATCAAACTAACATCTATATCTGCATTTGATTTTATGATCTTGAAATGAAATTTTCCATAAGGACGCATATCAAGATCAATAAACTAATTAGAGAGGAACTACAAGAGTAACAACAGAGTATAATATGAACAACCTCCACAGTTACAAAATAATAATATAAAGAGAAGGCACACTGAAAGATCGATAAGAGCTTATGTTTGGTTATATCGGCAGTCTGAACTCTATTCAATCTATTGCCAAAGTAAAGCAAGTACCACACAAAAAATAACAAACATCAGCAGCCTCTTCAGATAATAATCTTGTTGCCCTTGGCCTGTGTGTAGAGGATATCTATGAACATGGCCACCGTGAAATGCATTAGAAAACCCGTAAGGGAAACCAGCAGCTCCACCATACATGGCCCCACCGTGAAAACCATGCAACTGAAAGTTAAATAAGGATGGTATAAATCCCCCCAATCCACCAAATCCTGCAGCAAATGTGAAATTCCCAAATCTTGCAGTTGTTGCTGGTGCAAATCCCCCTAATCCACCTGTGAATCCAAATCCATGTTGAGAAAAAGGATTTGATTCAGGTGGAGGAGCGGTTTCAGGTCTCTGACCGGCAGGACGATGAGGGATATTAACACCGGGAATAGATTTTGATCTCGGATCAGTTGACGTCTTTCCTCTCCCATATAAAGGAACCAATTTCTCCTCCTCAATCATCGCCTTGCAAACCGGGCATTCTCGTGACTGTGAGTGAAAGTGAAGCCATTTGTAAAGACAAGGCCAACAGAAAAGATGACCACACAAAGTAATAATAGGATCTTGTGCTAAGTCAAAACAAATGTTGCATTCAAAATTGCCGGCATCACTGTTATTATTATTACTTGAGTAAGGAGGGCTTGGGGGTGACCTGCTTGTTGATTCCCCAAACCCACTTGCCATCTGTAAAATAAAATCCCAACTTCACATTACAGCCTTGTTAGGGATAAACAGTTTAATTAAGCAGTAAGCACTTATAACATAAACACTTATCATTTAAGTTATGCCTAAGCTATTTCTATAGTAAAACATCAAATAAAGTCAAATGGTTTCCATATAAGCTATAAGCAGTTTTCATAAGCTAACCAAGAGAGCTTACAGAAATAAGCTGAAAACAACTTATGGACATATTATATGCTGACCACAGTTTAATTAAGCATTTATGGCATAATCAATTATCATATAAGTGCTTATGTATAAACTATTTCTATAGCAAAAGATAAAATGAAGTCATGGTTTGATATAAGCTATCCGTCCACCTTATTAAAATAAGTTGAAAACAACTTATGGACATGCCAAATGTTGTTTTCATAAGCTATCCCAAATAGTCTCACAAGTGCTTATGCTAGTAGATAAACTCAAATAAGTCAATCCAAACGAACCCTTGCGTATAAAAACTTAATCATGTCTAAAAACATTAGATCTAAGATATCAAATTACATACAATATACATATACAGTATTGCTGAGTCAAAATTATTCATTTTCATACATAAATGAAACCACTGAGGGATTAAATTAAAACAAACACAGATACATCAGAAAGAGGAAACACAAACATGAAGCTAAGAATGTTATAAAGGAAAAAAAGCTAATTTTTTTGTTGAAGATTTAACAAAATCGACAGGGAACAAAAGCATCATTCAAAATGAAATTTCCAAAAGCATAACCCTAATTGAGATTTCAATTGAATCATTTTAGACAACAATTTTGAAACAAAAATTGCAATTGGAAGAAATCAAGGTTTGTAAGTTAAGACAGTTGGAAAATCGAATTGCAAAAAAAAAAAAAAAAAAAATTAAAAAAAAAGGGAAAATAATTTAAAAAAAAAAAAAAAAAATATTTTGATGAAAAGGGGTAGTTAGTTACGAACCTGAAGAGAAACAAAACGGTGAAGAAATGAACGATGGATTCTTGTTGAAGTCAAAACCTCAAAACAAAAACTATTACTACAAGGTACTATTATTATTATTATTATTATTTGTGTTTGTTTTTTTCACGTGGATAGTAGAAATTGTGAAGGAGGGTAAAAAACAGAGTGGAAATTAATGATTGTGTGTTTAATAAGTCTATGTTTAGGACATTTCTGGTTTGGCATAACCGCGGAATCTTAACAAGAAAATTAGTACTTTTAATTTAAAAATTATGACTTTTGTGAAAAAAGAATATAAAATAATGACATTCCAGCTGGTGTTTAGCTATTGGTTATTTGTCTGTAACTTGTAAGTACATTGCCGACGCGTTAAACCATTTGACTGGAAAATTCCAAGGAGCAGTAGTACGACTACGGTCTACTCTTGACATTGAATTTGTTAGGCTTCAATTACTCAAGTCTAATACAAATTTAAATTAGCCAACGGTTTGGTTTGATTCATCAATTTAAATGTAAAAAATTTAAACCTTTTTACCATATTTTTTTCGATGTACCTTAAGATCAAAGCAAGAAAGATGCTAAAAAAATTAATTGGCATTTTAGCTCGCGATTAATGAGCAAACTAAATGAAAATATTTTACTAAATATTATATCGTAAAGAAGAGTGTTATTGACATTCTTTTTCGAACATTCTCTCTATCATTCATTCTTTTATTGTAAATCGATCACATATAAAATGATGAGATCTATATGAATTTCACCTGAATCTGAAAAAAATATTGAGAAGAGAGTGTTCGTAACATTTTGCATATTATTAATGCTAGTAAGCGTTGCTGCTTTTATATAAGTTTCTCTTATATTTGTCGCAAACCTTCGACGTGGGACATTTGAACTAAATCACTTGTGTTGTGCTATTGGGCGTTAGTCCAACAACAATTTGTTTGAGAACTGTTTTTTTTTTTTTAATAACTGTTATGATGTCGATTAAAAATATTAAAAGTCTGGCAAACTAACTCTACATATATTAAATAAAAAGGGGATATTAACTTACATCTACCTAAAAATACTAAGGTGCAAGTCAGCAAGCTACATCCATCTAAAAACATTAAGGTGCAAGTTAGCAGCCTACACCCACTTGATTATTTACACTAATTTTTATAATTTTTATCAAATTGTTTACACCCACCTCACTAACTTACATCCACTTTCATCATTCTAAATATTGTTTCCTTAAAAGTATGCTCATATTACATATTTTGTACCTTAAACATGCAATAGTTATTTTTTCCTTTTATTTTTTTTAAAAGAGCAACAAAAAAATTCAATAAATACTTAATTTGAAAAAAGTCAAATAAACACAATAACATTTTTATTTTAAAGAAAAATCAATTTTCACTTGTGTCTTAATTAATAAAATGTTCCAAAAAAAAAAGTTACTTAATTAATGATTATAAACTGGAGTTTTTGTTTTGGACATTAATTATAAGCTATTTTTTTTTTACTAGTCAATGCACTGATGGTTAAAATCCGAAATCCCTGAAACTCTGCCGAAAAAATAGGAGAACATTTATTTCCTAAGCTAGTTACAAAATTACCATTCTATTTAAAATTAATTAAAATATAAACAAAAGGGTGTTTTAGTATATTATAAGTGAGTGTAGCTTGTTAACTTGTACCTTAGTATTTTTAAGTGGATGTAAGTTAGCAACCACAAATAAAAATGTATAGGATATATTACACTTTTATCTCCTAAGTTATTTTTATGTATTACTTTGATCTTTAACTTATTTTCGCTTCATTTTGATACCTTGACTTTTAAACATTACACTTTATTTCCTTAAGTTTTTTACATTTTATTTGTTACCTTAAGTTTTTTTTTGTTCCATATTTGAGTTTCTTAACTTACAAACATAAGATACTTCAATCTTTTATGTTATGAACGTTAGACATTTACAATGCTTAATATTTACAACTTAAGAGACCAAAATGTCTAGTTAGTAATTTAAAGAGCAAAGTGTCTAACATTGGCAACTTAAAGGGGGGGAAATAAAAAGAAGAAAAAAATAAGGGGTTAATGTGTCTAATATTTGTAACTTAGATGACCAAAACAAAATTATAAAAAGTTAAGGGACCAAAACAAAATTTAAAAATAATTTAAAGGTCCAAAAGTGTAATTTAGTCGAATATATAAAATCAATTGTATAAATTTGAAACCTATTTGGAGTTGGCCTAGTGCTTGACTTGGGATCTTGGAGTTTGATCCGCTCAGGGTCTCATGTTCGATTCCTCCTTGTGCCAATTTTGGTGGACAAACCCATACAAAGTCACACTCTGGCTTTAAATGGAGCCCATCAAGTGGGCGGTCAGATTAGTCGGTTCTTGAATCGGATGTCGAGGTTTAAAAAAATATATAAATTTAAAAAGATTAAATAATTTATAAGTAATACATAATATTATATGTATACATATAATCGATTTTGTTTATGAACTAAACGAGTTGCACTATATATTGCTCAAGTTCGGCTTATTAGGTTAACGAACTTAATTTTCAGCTCATCAGCTCAAGTTCAGCTCATTTAGTTCACGAATCAAGTTCAACAAATCAATTATCGAATCAAGTCTAAAACTTTATTTGTGTTGGTTTGATCCATTGTTGATCCTAATCCAATTTGATGGTTTGAATTTGGTAAATGGTTGTAGTAGTTTGCAAAATTGCAAAATCAGTTATTCCAATTCGGATAATAGGTTTACCTGAATCCAACCCACATAAACCAATATCAAAAAGGTTAAACCGTTTACCAAGCCCATCCTTATCATTATTATTATTCAAAACAAACTCAATCAATTTTGAAAATGGAATTTAGGCTCTTTATGAGCTCTGTCTTGTAATGATGCAGTTAAGCTCTTAAACCTTGTTATTCCGTGAATAATAACTTTAGTTAATTTAGGGTTTCCTGCTTTAGTTATTTTTTATGATGCTTGCAAGCAACTTATGCGGTTTTAGGCTTGAAACTTTTGCTACTTTGGTGTATGCAAAGTTAAGGGTTTTGTTAACAAGTGTCTCGGAGCATTGGTTAAGGAACCTATGAATATAAATTTTGTCTTGGAAACATAAAGTGTTACTTTTGACTAAATAATGATTACATTACTTTTTTGTAAAAACTTTCTTTTTTTAGATGTTCAACCAATGCTCTTGGGGGCACTGTTTAGCATTCCTCCAAAGTTAATTGCAAATATTTGATGATATATTTTATGATTTTGGTATTTTTATTTATTTTATGTTTATATATTTGATGAAAAAAATAGTGAAAATGAGTTGCCCATGTTTTTTTTCTTTATTTAGGGAGAGTTGCCCATGTTTTAGAGAGAAAGAAAATAAGGTTTGTTCATTTTTTGAAAGAACAAAGTGAGTGTGACCAACCCTTTTTTTATGATTATTTCTTTATTTAGACAAAACATAGATATATGCCCCGTTTGGTTTGAGCTTATGAAAAATAGCTTATGTAAATAAATAAAATTTTATTTTAATTTATAAGCTTTCACTGACGAAAATCGTATTTTCATAAACTTTTTTTTCTCCATAAACTACCTTAAAAACTTATAAATAATACATAAAAACTTATTTATTTGCATAAGCTGTTTTATATAAGCTCTAAAACAAGCTATTCCAAACGGGCCCATAGTTCATTATGTTTTGTATGTCATGTTATTTATTTAGAATAAATCAAAATGGTTTATATGTTTATGATATTATGCATCTCAACAATGAAAAACATGAGATCAAACCTCGATCTTCTCACTCTTCATCTTAATTATCAAACTAACTTTATATATCTTGCTAGAAGAAAAGAATATTAACAAGGAATGTACTTTGGTTTTAAATTTCATTCAAAAAATGAATCAAAAGTGTTGTGAATTTGAACTCAAATAACAACAATAACTTAAATGTATGAAACAAGTATCAATGACAACCGATAACCTGTCTAATATTAGAACTCAAATAACACATATTACTTATTCATTTTCCACCAAGAGCAATCCCTAATTGCGCTCGTATCATCTCCCAACCTCTTGAGCGAAATCACCATGAAGGTGTCTATATTTGTTTTTCAACCCAAAAATCTCAACAAAAAAAAAACACTCAACTTTTAACCGTTAAAATTCTTTATTCTGATCTCTTGAGATTACACAACAAATGAGTGAAAGTAGCCTAAATATTATTCAAAAACCGAACCAGGCATCTCACGCCCTGTCTCTCGTGCCTCAAGCCAACGTTCCATTGGGCGCCTCGCGGCCCAAACCACCCACCTCACATACGAGGCAGGGTAGAATCAATGGAAAACTCCTCTACTCGGGCGCCTCATGCCTGTGGCAGTGTTCCACCAGATTTTCAGACTTCCAACCTTTGTTTTGATGAGTTTTAAGTCACCCACAACAAAAACTACAAAAGATAGAGAATCACCAGATAATTTTAGCATTTCTTTCACACTTGTCAATGTCATACATATGAGTCATAACCCGTCATTAAAGTTTGACTTGAACAACTATTTTGTTTTTTTATATAATGATAATGATAATGATGATTTTTTTTAGTTTTGGAATTTGGACTGTCGGCTCAACTCATCAATAAAAAATATATATAAATAAAAAAACGAGTATGTAATGTCATGCTAAGCTAACGCGTTAAACGCGTGACTTTATCATGCATTGTGTTGTGCCCCATAGCCATTATGATGATGCTGCTACGAAGAAAGATGGATTGAAGGTAATTGCCCAATCAATACGACAATATATAACATTAATTCATTCATAGTCATAAACAATGACCCCAAAAATATTTCACTTCTCACAAGTCTTCATGCACCTACATCACATCACATCACATTATAATACTAATAACTAAACTTTACCACGTTTGTTTCATTTTTCATATCAATATCAACAACTACCTACACATATATAATTTCCATACTCCAAATTCTTACCATTCAAATCAAGACAAACCAACTTTCAAGACTTAATAAATTAACTAACATACTCATTCCTTACTCATTTCCTAAGAACATCCTACCAAATAGTCTTCCAAATGATATTCCAACTGACCGAGAGCCTAAAATATTGGCTAATAGACCATCCGTCCATAGTTTGGTTCCGATGGAGTCCGAGCCAATCATGGGGCGGCACGTGGCCATTCCTCGTCACAGCCATCGCCGCTTATATAACCGCGGCACTCACCCTCCACATCATCCTTAAAATCTTCAAACGCAGTCAGGCTGTTCGACTGGGGCCTATTCCCGCAATCCACTACCTCATGATGTCACTAATCTCCATCACAATTTTCTCCGGCATGCTATTCTCCGCGGCTGCAGAACTCCACGACACACGGTGGCTCCTCCGGAGAACTAAAACCACCCCTTTTGAATGGTTCCTTTGTTTCCCACTTGGTATGCGTCCTTCTGGTCGTGTTTTCTTCTGGTCTTATATTTTCTACCTCTCAAGGTTTCTTCATCTGTTTCGAACCTTCTTTGTCATTCTCCGTCACCGGAAACTCTCATTTTTCAGGCTATTCAACAACTCCATTCTCTTGATTAGTTCTTTTCTATGGCTTGAATTTTCACAGTCATTTCAGGTGCTTGGGATTTTGCTCTCAACTTTGGTTTATTGTTTGGTCTATGGATATAGATTTTGGATTGAAATTGGGTTGCCAAGTAAGAATTTTTATTTCACAGTGAATTGTCAAATGATTTTGTTGGGTTGTAATTTGGTTTGTCATTTTGGTGTTCTTTGGTTGCATTTATGGAGAGGTGGGTGTAATGGAATTGGAGCTTGGGTTTTCAATTCTGTTTTGAATGCTGCTATTCTTTTCCTCTTTTTGAAGTCCTATGTCAATGTTCATTGCCAAAAGAAGAACAATAGCACCTATAATAGTACATGTGATCAAAGTTTAAAATTGTAGTAACAATTGAGTTCGTATCACAATACAATCTTTGATATTAGATAGGATTGTGTTTAAATTCAGCTGGATATACGGCCTCAATAGCTTTGATGTCCTGGTCTAAATAGCGGCTTCAAAATCTATGGATGACTGGTCTAGCGGAATGAGCTAGTCTCTCAAGATGTGGCGAATTAAAATTCGAAATTCAGCCGGGAGAAGTGTCGTATTTAGTGTCTCAAATATGATTACTTCTATTGGAGGAGATTTGTGAAAAGCTTTATTGCTGAGGCAAAGACTTAGGTTCCCAATTGCTGCAAATTTTGGTCTTCAGTTTTTAGTTTGATTAGGTACACCTTTGTCTGTTTAAAAATCTTAAGACATGTAATAGGACACATAACGTATTTCACACATATATATTATAGTTTGAAAAAAAAAAATTAATTGGTAATTTCCTAATTGAAAATATGCAAATATGCAGTGCAGTTCAAAAAGTAAACTTTCTGTCAAAAAAGTTAGGGTTAATACGTTTTTATCCCCTGTAATTTGGGCGAGTTCCGGTTTAACCTCTATAAAAAAAAGTTTGGATTCCAACTCTATAATATAAAGATTCTCCACAAAACACCCCTGACCCCATCCAGACGCTGACGTGGCACGCCACTGTGTAATTATTTTAATTTTTATTTTTTGAAAACTTGACATGTGTGTAATGGACACTGACCTTCGCATGCCGCTGTGTAATTGTTTTAATTTTTATTTTTTTGAAATCTGACATGTGTGTAATGGTTCAAAAAATTATTTTAAAAAAGATGTTTTAATTTTTATTTTTTTGAAATCTGACATGTGTGTAATGGTTCAAAAATTTATTTTTAAAAAGATAAAAAAAAAAATCTGACAATTAATTTTCAAAAATTAAACGATAAGAAAAAAAATCAAATTTTTTAAAAAAAGGAAAAAAAATAGGATTTTTTTTCAAAAAATAATAAAATTCAGTAAAAAATTAACATTTTTTTCAAATATTTTTTTACCAAAACATTCAAAAATTAGCTTATATTTTTTTCCGAATATTTTTAAAATTTAATTTAATTTTGATTTTTTTTATTTTTTATATAAATTTTTGGGAAATATTGTTTATATAATATATACTATAGATATAAAGAAAACAATCTCTTTCAACGCTTTTGGACTGACTGTTTCTTTTCAAAAATGTCCTCAATTTTCAATACAAATAACATATGTAACAAATAGATAAGAATAAATTTAAATATTAAAAAAATTTCCAGATTTTTTGTTATCCTCAATTTTTAAATATTAAAAAATATTCTCAAATTTGTAACACATCGTTAAAAAAAATTCAAAAAAAAAATTTGTCTTTTCCTAAATCTTTAAATAAATTTGTATCAAGATTTTTAAAAATAAAAATATTTTCCAGATTTTTTTTATTGAGAAAATTTAAAAAACTTCTTTTTAGAAAAAAATTTGTTTTATTGAGAAAATTTAAAAAACTTCTTTTTGGAAAATATTTTTCGTAATAAAAAAAAATCTGAATTTTTTCTAATTTTTACAATTTTTTTTAAAAAAAGGCACAAATGCCATGTGTACCTTTAAAAAAAATGAAAAACAAAATTAATTATACAGTCAGCATGCCACATAATCAGATATGCACAGTTAGCGTGCCACTCAGCTCGCCATGTCAGCAATTCTGCACAGTCACATGGGTCAAGTGCTAAAATCAAAGAATCTTATTTTACAGGGTTGGAATCTAAACTTTTTTTTTACAGGGGTAAACCGGAACTCGCCCAAATTACGGGGGGTAAAAACGTATTAACCCAAAAAGTTAAGTAAACCGCAAAAAATGAACATGGTTTATTTTGTGTGAAAACAATAAAACAGTAACGACCCAACTTGCTACTCAATTAAATTGTTTTGTCCTTGTGAGCTTAGCTCAGTTGGTTAGGACAGTCCATAATATATGCAAGGTCCGAAGTTCAAACCTCGACCATCACAAAAAAAAAACCAACGATTTACTATTGCTATGTGTACGTATAAAATTTACTATAACATTTCAATTTGGTTTTTAATATTTTATGATTAAATTTAAATTTCAATCCTAATTGTTTTCTTTGACATTTCGATATTGTTATTATAGTTTTTATTTTATCTAACCAAACTTAACTCTTTTCATTTAAGAAATAATAATGAATACAAAGAGGACAAAAAAAAAAAAGCACAAC
>Ga0228710_1008408_pt1 | contig 14808 bp, 4 predicted proteins | sample MedpolnodulmetaG_FD_177995 | JGI IMG/M metagenome (GOLD analysis project Ga0228710, IMG submission 177995) | Root nodule microbial communities from Medicago polymorpha collected in Santa Monica, California, United States - pink nodules | ecosystem: Host-associated > Plants > Roots > Nodule...
TGTCTGTCTCTCTCTCTCTCTCTCTCTCTCTCTCTCTCTCTCTCTCTCTCTCTCTCTCTCTCTCTCTCTCTCTCTCTCTCTCTCTCTGTGTGTGTGTGTGTGTGTGTGTATTTGTGTTATGTACTTAATCCGATGCAATTAGACTCTGAGTCGGTATCTTCACACCTCAGATTCCGACCAGGTTTTTAACACACAGAAAAAGAAAATACAAATAGTCAACACAATTCAACTCCCCATTCTTGTGTTTTTCTCATCTTCTTTTCTGACTTAGAAGAATATTCCTATTGTTCTTAGTATTTATGAACAATGAATGTACCCTTTGACTTTAATCACATATAGGACCTAAATGCTTGTTTAGTCCAAAATCAAAATTCTTTTCTACATATGATATATTCATGTCACTTATGTCTTTTCATGTTCTTGGTATGAACATTAATTTATGGGTATGCTCTGACGAACCTTATGAACTTTGATTGGGTTCATAATTTTTAATGTTCTTTGATCACATGATTCTTAGTTTGATTTATATTTTATTCATATCTTATTTCATTCATATCTACTCGAACTTGTGTCTGGGTTCATCCGTATGAACATTAAAATGTTTCTCCATTATTGTGTATGAACTTTAGAATGTTTCTCTAAGTTCATTCCTTTATGGCTTTTTATTGAACCTTCTGATGTTCTTAAACATTCTAATTAGGACCGAAAATCAGTCGAGTCGAACTTGTCTCGGTTCGATTTGACTTAATAAGAATTGGTTTAACTCTAAACTCGACTCGAGTTCAAAATGAACCTTATTTTTTGCTCGAGTTTGAATCGTTTAAATTTCACGAGAAATTTAGTTCGACTAGTTAGCTCGAATCATTAAATTTAAAAATCATTTTTTATCAAAAAAATCACACTAAAAAGGTATATTTGACCACAAATTTCTAGAGGCCTCCAAAATTATTGGGGCCCATTTTCCTCTTTGGTCCATGAAACCATAAAAAAAGACTAATCAAATTAGACTATTACTTTTTCTACCCTATTGGATTCTCACGCACCCTGTAAAAATTTAAAAAATGCTCTCGGGTTTTCGGATTATAAAATCCGAAAACATCCAAAGTGAATTCATATTTTATAATCCAAAATATGGTTATGTATAATCTGCAATCAGAATCTCTTCCATTTCAGCAGTTTTGAATTTTGCTTAAAAACAAAGTAAAAAATGCTAAAACCTATCAAATAAAATCATAAAAATACTACCAAAAAATTCTAAAAATCAAATAAAACTAGTGCAAATTTTTTTGAATTTTTCTGAGAATAGGAAAAATAAAAAAAAATAAAAAAAATGTCTAAATGATGAAATTTTAGATTTTGAGGGGCGAAGTCCCGTAAGAAGCCTTCTAAGGGAGTCTTGATCTTTGATATTTTTTTTTCTTCTGATTTTTTGGGGAAGATTCTGAGCAATCTGATCAAGTAGCTCGAAAGTTGGATATTTGACTAAGAACAGCTAACAATGAACTAAAATAGAAGGATGAGAGTTAGGAAGATTAATATTGTCCTTAAAATGATTGTCCATGTTACAAACATGTTTAGAATTTGTGCTGATACAGTTCAGATTATATAATCCGAACTATTTTTCCCTTGAAAATAGAGGGTTTTCAGATTCTATAATTCGAAAAAATCAAGTAACGCGCCCTATTTTTTGAGTTTTTCGGATTTTTTTAGATTATAACAAAGGAAATTGGTGAAAAAGTCATTTTTTTTTTCACCCTATAACAAAAGAAAACACCAGTTCAGATTTTTAAATCCGAAAATCTCAAGAAAATTTTTGGAAAAAAAATAGAGCGCACGAGAAATAGATAAAGTGGAAGAAGTAATAATCATCAAATTAAATAACAAATGCTTAAACTAATTCACTTGGTCTTGGAAGTGCATTTCAAGCTATGAAAGTAAAATGGCATTGGTCCAACGTGGCTTTTGGAACTTGAATTAAGCGAATCAAACTGTGATTCTTTATTTAAAACTCATGTTTCCTTTTAATATTTGATAGATATCCAATGTGAGACTTTTTTTTCAAGACTTAATTCGATATTTGGTGCCTTAACTTATTTATTGTTTTCATTTTGGTCCCATAAGTTCTAAAATCATTATTTCGGTCCCTCAACTTTTGCTCTGTTATTCAATTTGGTCTACTCCGTTAGTTTGTTAATGTTTAAATTTTTTGATTTGATTTTAACCATTTGATTGCATGTCCATTGTATCTATAGTGAACCGTCAGCACCTAATTTTTTTATTTATCATCATCTTCTCTCTTCTTCTTCCTCTAATCTTTTCTCTTCTTCTTCCTCTAATCTTAATCAGTTTTTTCCAGAATTTTGTACCTATTCACAAATTTCTAGCAACCTCATCTCATTCTTCTTTAACACATCTCATTCAATTTTTCATTTCAAATATTCAACAGAATAACATCACAATTTTTATACAAACAATCAAAATCAAATCTTACAAACAAAACATTTCTTCTCATAAAATCCATTCGAACCCAGAAAATTTCAACAACCCTTTTCATTTCTTCCTGGAATAAGGTTTTTCACTTATTCCCTTTTCATTTAATGAAGCACTGCACGTTCAGATCAGATGAATTTTACTTCCAATTTCACACCTCAAACGTCATCATTTGCATTTGTTAATGCAATAGGGGTATGAAATATAACATTGTTACTGATATTGAAAGTAGCAAAATTTATATAGGAGAATCTCAACATCATATTTAACCAAAAACAAGTTTTAGCAAAAGCTCCATAGAAACAAATCAATCATCAGTTCCTTCACCTCTTTACCAAACAGCAAGAATTTTCCATTCTGAATCTTGGTACAATTTCACTACCGTCCCAAACAACACCTACATGGTACGTTTCCATTTCCTTTCATTCTCTTCACCAATTAACCTTTCCACCGCAAAATTCAACATTTCCGTTTCCAGTTTCCTTCTGTTAACTAATTTCGACGCTAAAAACACCACCCTTTAGTAAAAGAGTATTACGTTAAAATCATCAGAAAAAGATTCACAATCGACAGGCTTCTGTTTCTTCTCATCACCGGACGATGCCGTCGCCGTCGTCGAATCTCATGTCGGCGCTCTCTTTGGCCGCTCCTCCGACGGGAAAGAAGGGTTGCGAGAGGGGAAAGAAGGGTTGGGGAGAACAAGGGTTTGATATGGTTTGAGTTTGATAGGATGAAGTTGAGAGAGTGGACTTAAAGTGTTTGATTTTTAATGGTTTTATGAGTTTAGGTGTTTGCTGAGATTGTGGGTTTGATGAACTATGAAGATGGATGAAGAAGATAACGAAATAAAAGGAAGAAGAGAATAAAAGGAAAGAAAAATCATGTGTTTGTGGTCCATTATAAGATCTAATGATCTTGTATGATCTGAGGGTCCTTTTTGTTTAAAAATAATCAAAAGGCTAAATTAATAAGGTCTATGGTGGATCACTTACCATATTGGTGCATCTTAAACATTTAATGTTAAAATTAACGGAAGAGGACTAATATGACTAACGCAGCAAACGTTGAGGGACCAAATTGATTATTTTAGAACTTATGGGACCAAAATGAAAACTGGTAATTAGTTGAGGGACTATTTGATTGATTTAGCCTTTTTTCAATTTTAGGAATTATTTTGATGTTGCTAAATTTTCCCTCCATGTGATCATTCACTTAAAAGTACGCATGCCGAACAAGTATATTTGCTATAGCTCCACTTGCTTTCTATTTAACTAAATATCCACTTCAAATTTGAAACAAATAATAGTTGTTTTATCTTATGTTGGGTTAAATATGTTTTTGATTCCTACATTTTATGCGACTTTGAATAATAGTCCCTACATTTCAAAGAATGTCTTTAAAAAAAATTCATTTTTGCTTGGTTTGTACAATTGGTCCTTGCCATCTATTTTCGATGACTGGGCTAGCGGAATATGCCACATAGGCGCCACTAATGACACATGGCCTCATTAGGATGACGCATGGCCTCATTAATGATACGTCATGTCACCGTCCAGCCACCACACTACCACCCTCTTTCACTCTCGCCACCGTAAGCGTGATCGAAATTCCCATCCTTTGCGTCTTCGGCACTTACAATGTTGTTGTCGCAGCCATCACGGCCTCACCATACTGTCACCATCGTTAATGCCCAATCCGACCACTCACCATACTCAAAACTGTTACCAAATTCGACACCATTCCTATAGCAAAAACCCATAATAAAGTTGATGATTTTTCATATTTAGCTTTGTCTTTTGTTAGCATCTAGATTTCATGATTTAGGTTTTTTACTTCAGCTTGTTATTGTTAATTTGGGGTTTGTTGGGAGGATTGAGGAATAAAAATGAGTTTGTTGTTGCGAGGGTATGTAAAAATGTGTTTGTTGTTGTGAGGGTATGTAAGAGAAGGAAGAAATTCATTCAGGTTAGTGTTGTTCATTAATAACTTGTTTTCTCTAACCGATTATTGTCTTATCTCTGACGTATGTCTTTTGATCTTGGATTATCCTCACTATTAATTCAAGGTTTTTTTTTTATAATAGACATAGTGAAAAAGGATCGATCTGACGTATGTCTTTTCGTACCCGGATAATTCCTATCTCTAACGTATGTCTCATGATCTTGGGTTATCCTCACTATATAACTTAAGATATTTTCATAATAAAAATAATGAAAAAGGGTTGATCTGACGTATGTCTTTTCGCACCCGGATTGTTCCTATCCTGACGTATGTCTCGTGATCTTGGGATTATCCTCATTCTAAAAACCTTAAAATCAACCCAACATAGTTAAATTCCTTTTTTAAGAAAAAGTGGATAATGTTTTATCCATTTCGAACCCATCTCATGGTTCACAGACCATGTCCACCCAAGGTTTTATCGATATTTTCCTTTCCCTCTTTTGGGATAAATAAAGTTCGGTGCGACTCCGTTATCGTTGCGAGTGTTTACACTCGTGGCCATTTCATTCTTTTTTTCGTGCCGCGACAGTTCTTGATTTGCCGATTTGCATGATTTCTTCGTGAGTTACTTCAAAAGCCCCCTAAAATTGCTATGTTTTGGGAAAACTAGAATTACAGACTCAAATATAGAAAACGTTATAAAAGTCTCGAAATCATAGGCAATCGTTCTAATACTCCTCCTTTTTGCTGCTATTTCCTATTAAAATAAACTGAAAAATATGTTAAGAATAACGTAAGATGATCTGTCATCACAACCCCAAACTTAGATTGTTGCTTGTCCTCAAGTATCGAAAGAAAAACATAATTTATTCTTTGCATTTTTTTCAGGAAAAACATACCTTTTCGGGAGTTGTGCTTAAGAATCATTCATCACATTTATAGCAGAGCATTAACTAAACTTACCACTATACATTCAAGCGAGTCTGGCTTGGTGAAAATAACCTATATTATTAGCCTTACTCTTTTCTATGATACACATATGTATCTCCTAAAGCCAGTAGGGCTGGTCACAACATTTACCCACTCCAGTCGTCACATGAATGTTCTTTGCTATAAATTTGAAACAATTCTAAACAGACAGTCAAGTTAAAGTTATTCACACACTAGGAGGACTTTGAGGGTTATAAATTGGCTTAGGTTAAGGGTGGATATATTTTGGGAAAGTAGGCTAATAAAAGAACTTGGAGTTAGTTCACAAACCTAGGGATTCCTAATAAAACATTAATGCACTGTCATCCTTCCTTCCTTGATTCAAACAAGATGGGTAAAATAGTAGAACTTATTTGTCTTTTTTAATTTGACAGAAACATATTTTTTTCAAGAGACCATTTTTGGCTCTTGATTTTTTTCTTTTTTCTATTTTTTTTGTGTAGATCCATGGTCATCTACATTTTTTTTTCTTTTTTTAACAAATGTATTCTATTGTTACTCCACCCCAAACTTAAGATGCTGCTAATTCCAAAGAGCAACACCAAACTTACTTTCAAGGCATGTGTAGTCATAATTTTTTTTTACCTATCTAACTCCAAGTGAAATTAAATAGGGTCCATGTGAGTGCAGGACTGTGTCATGATCTGTCACTAATAAAGAAAATAAAATTTCGTCTGGAGGCTCAAAGTGGTTTCACAAAGGATAATAAGAATATAATAGGGTGGCTTGAAAGGCTGTAGATACCAAAGAAAAATTGTCTCGTGTGTAATATAACCTAACCGATCTTCCGTAAAGAACGACCGCAAATTCAAGCAAAAATAGCATTCATATGAAACAATCATAATATAACTTGGAAATATTTAAGTATCTAACAACCTAGAATGGATATGGAAATATTTGGCTCTGAATCTCACCGGTTATGCTATTCGGAAAAAAGTAGGTGATTCTATAAGTACCTTCACTAATACAAGAATGTATGGATAAACTATTCTCTTAAAATGTATGGATAAACTAGCCTCTGCCTTAAATGATTTGAATTAATACCTAAGACTAATACACATTTAAGCATTACTAAATACTTACAAGTGTTTAATACAATAATTACATGAATGCAAACATATCGTACAACATAAAACAACTTTTAATCTGACACTGATTGTGATATGGTAACAAATAAGCTATATATTAAACTGTTGACGAGTAGACCAAACTTATTTTTATAACTTTCCAATGTTATGTTATATTATGGTGATGTGGACATATGTAGAGGAGATTTTTTTTGAAGAAATCAAAATGAAATATATTAACAACGGCGAAGGACAATGCTCAATACAAGGTGTACTAGAGACGCCAACTCGACAAACAAAGTGTCAAAGAGTATAGTTACAAATAAAGGTCAATCGATACCCAGACAGTAAAAAGGGTTCGACCATCAACTTTGAGAACTGTACACAAAAGTGGTATTATTGGCCTTAAGCCACCACAACGAGTGAAATTTTGCTTTATCTGAGAACCGTACATATGTAGAGGAGATGATTCTTGAAAATAAGTTATTTAGAAGAAAAAAAACCTCAACTGTTAGTATAATTGATATTGTTAGACAATAGATACAACCAAATCAAAGCGATTAATATTGGTAGTAATACTACCAAATTATGGTGTTCTTTTTGTTATATTATTTGGTGAATATGACATTATTTGTTCATTTTAATAAAACCAAAATATGACATAAAAAATATTGTCTTTGTCTCGTAAAATTTGTCGTAGTAGATTACTAGTATTTCACTTGAATTAAGAAACTATAAAAGAAAAGAATATGGAGAATAATTTTTTTTGCCCAATTTACCTTCCATTAGTTATTGGTTGATTCTCAAATGAAAAGTGAAAATTATAATTTATAATATGCATATCATATTAATTAAATACTCCCTCCTAAAATTAATCATACCACAAAGGTAAGTATTTCAATTAGAGCATGATCAATCTATATTCTTACTTAAAAAATCTAATATATAACACACCATGAACTTACTAAATGAAAACAAGTCATTCATGTAAAAATAACATACATGTACATTTCCAATACAAAATCATTAACAATTTGTTGAAACATTATTTGCATCAAGTATTCAAAAGACCATAAGAAGATTATGTAGTGGAATAACTTATTATGCGTCCCTTGAATTTAAAATGACAATATGATTTCAAGATAACATTTTCTTAATATAGAACACGACTGACAAAGCTCATGAACTAGATCACTTCATTTTCAAACGTTAGAACACGACTGACAAACCTCTTAAACTAGATCACTTCTAGACTCAAAACTCAGAGTTTGATATTGAATCAACCAGACTCTAATACCAATTGTAATATAGAGGTAGATGTTTGATACTAGAGATCAAAATGAATTTGATAAAAAATAACCTAGAAATTCATGATTATTTACCAGTGTATAATACAATAATTACATGAATGCAAACATATCGTACAAAATAAAACAATTTCTAATCTATGACACTGGTTGTGATATGATAACAAATAAACTATATATTGAATTGTTGAAGAGTAGTCCAGACATAGTTTATAACTGTCCAATGTGAAGTTATGTTATGATGATGTGGAAATCTTTAGGGGAGAGGATTCTTGCAAATAAGTTATTTAGGAAAAGCCTCAGTTGTTAGTTTAATTGATATTGCTAGATAGTGGGTACAATCAGATCAAAGCCATTAATATTGGTAGTAAAACTACTACATTGTGGAGTTCTTTTTATTTTATTTGGTGAATATGAAGTTAATTTTTCGTTTTAATAAAACCAAAATATGACATAAAATATTGTCTTTTTGTCGTAAAATTTGTCGTAGTAGATTACTATTAATTCACGTGAATCAAGAAATTATAATTTTTTTTGCCTAATTTACCTTCCATTAGTTATTGGTTGATTCTTAAATGAAAAGTGAAAAATTATAATTTATAATGCATATCATATCAATAATCTTAACCACAGTCATCTCAAAATATCACTGTTCAAACGCGAATAAATTATAATAACTTTGTTTTTGTATGTTAAATGATATGGCTTCCCGCATTGAACATTTTTTAAATTAATTAACATCCACTTGCAATGGTTGTCTTTTTTTCATCCACTTGCTAAATAAGCCTTCCCCATATAATACCTACAAAGCTACAATATAGGTTACAAACCTACTATGTAAGTTTGTCTTATTTGGATTTATTTTTCTATATATACATGTTGCCTTTGTTGAATTGCATTCCATCCTCTGAACCCTTCATACTTCATACACTCTCTTTGGTATGTGAATCACTTGAACTCTTCATACCCTCTTTGCTAAGTGAACTACTGTTGTTTTTTCTTTCTACTATTTATGCATATCTCATGTTATCTGCATTTCTCATGTTTGATAAATTTGTCCTTTATTGTGATATTTACCTTCATAGTTGTGTGCCATGCTCTAAATTATTGATGATGCACGTGGTCTATTGGAGAATATAAATCAACAAATTTTGTTATTGGTATGTAGTCTTCTATACAAGATATGTAAAAATCCATGATTTTTTCTTCTTCTGTATTTCTGCATTTGTCTGTTCAACAACTTTATGCATGAAATTTCATGTCTCTTCTTTGTCTCCAATCCATAAGTTTACACGTTTAACTCATGGGACTCTTGAAGCAACCACACCAGCAACATGAAACACACACAAAATACAACAATTAGTCTCAAAGGTTTAAATTTTATTTTGAAAGGAAAGATAGTTAAAGCGTGAAAGAAATATTAAATCTTTTAATGTTTATGTAATCTGTCCAAGTTGTAAATATAGTTTAACAAAAAGGTTCTTATGTTTATTCAAGAATTCAGTCTATCAATTATTGAGTAAAGGATGAAGCAAACACACCAGCAACATGTTATATTCAAGTTTAAATTTTGTATTTTCAATTATAAAATGCAATGTATTTAAACACACATTTAAAAAAGAAAACTAAAAGATTTTCTGAGCAGCGCTTGCATTCTATTCCAGATTGGTCCAAAAAACTATTATATTTTGTATTTACAACACCCAATAGTCCAAAAAAGTACATAAAACCATGTAATATTTTGAAAGCATTTTTCTTGAATTATCTCATACTGTATTGCCAACATGATTAATGGTTCTCACCTCACAATCAATTTTGATGGTGATAACATTGGTTGGCAAGGAACCATATAAATATTCCAAAAGTAGACAATTCATCCCCCCAATTGAAATATCAGAAGACTACTTTAATAAGAAAACTTTCATAAAATAGAAATTAAAATATTAAAAGAAAAATAATACAAAACCTATGATTTTAATCCATAATATATAGCATGGAGTTGATATTAGTCTTAGTACAAAGAGCTATATCAGTAATTGTCCATCTATCTTAACTATAGTGTTTGTATTTATTATTCAATATAATACTAATATTCCTTTGAAGTTAAATATTCATAGAATACCATTTCAATGAAGAGTTATATTTTTTTTATAAAGTTAAATATTAATAGAATACAATTTTTAAAATTGAACATTCATAAAATATCAATGAAATTTTAATAGAAAAATAAAACAAATAGATATGCACACTTTCTCACAAAAGGCTATTTTTCTGCTGAGAAAGCAGAAAAGCCTATTATTTTATTTTTTTTAGGAAAAAAAAGCTTCTTACTTGAAAAATGCAACTAGCAAGGATGTTGCATGCTTAATATAATGGTAATCACATTGATAAGCTTCTTTTTTAAAAAGAATATGCAAATTGAACATACGTAAATGCAATAAAATTTGATACATATATCTCTAATCAAAGTGACTTCTACCCATTTTCAGCAATAGTATACCAGATTCTATCAAATACCTATAATATCAAGCCTACCAGCATCTTGGACAACATCAAATTCTGGACTCCAATCAGTCGTTCCATTTCATGTCATCTTCTCTTTAAACCTGAATGTTGGAAGTAACATAAAAAATGAGTAATTTCAAATAAATAAGTATGGAGAAGTTGGTGACTTAAATTCCTTCCTTAATCTCGCAAAAATGATTTTTGTTTTACTTCGTTGGTGACTTAAATTCCTTCCTTAATCTCGTAAAAGTGACTTGTAAAATGGCATATTAAACCAATTTAAAATGCGTATATTCTAATTTAATGAGTATGAAGTTTTAAGAGTGCTTGATGTATGCAATAAATCAATAATGTAACACCCTGATTTTTAATATTAGATAATATTAATTTAATTATTCGTATTTATTGGGAGAATAGGTAAGGAGAATGTAGATGAGTTGGTTAGTTGATTAAAATATGGGAGAAAATAATGTTAAGGAAGAAAAAAAGAGTTTTTAAAGAGAATAAGAAAGTAGAGTGAGAACGGAGGTGGATTAGTAAAATTGGGTAAAAAAGAGGTGTAGTTAGTGAGCAGAGTAGTGCTTTAATGATTTAAGCAGTGGAGAGTGTGAATAGCAAGGCGGTGTTGTTACAGAAAAGATAGTAACAAATTCGAGAGGTGCAAATAGTAATATGAAAAGATTAGTAACAAACTTAGCTGATGATTATAAATAAATGTGAAAATTTAAAAAATAGGTTACAACAAACAGAAAAAGATTAGAGATCAAAGAAAAACCAGGGTTGTTGAGAAAAGAGGCAAAAAAGGCAAAAAGAGAAGAGGTTAGATAGAGATTCAACCGTAGGAATTCATCAATTTGGAAAACTAGAGGTAGGGGGAGTCTCTATCCACCTTAATGGTTGCATGATCATATGGGTAGTGAAAGGTTTTGTTTTCCATTGTTCTGATTGATTCTTAATGATTTCATGTATATTATTGTTTCTGAATTCATCATTTTCATGTGCTAAATTCCTAGTTGATTTATGTTTTTGTCATCTATTTGATTAAATTGTTTAATCATTGTAATCACCGCTTTGAGTGCATAATGAATTTTATATAGTGACATAATCATGATATTCTACTTGTATAATGTGTGATTGTTAGTTTAACAAATTAAAAGTAGTGTGATGTATTGAAAGTGGATCTAAAGGAATTGAAATCAATTTCTCGGCTAATAAAATAATTTTGGTTTTGATTGGAATAAATACAATAAAGGACTTATTTATACATAATTTTCAGTTGTTGGCATATAATGTAAATACATAATTTCTTATTCATATGAGATTGAATATATAATAATTTTGAGAGTTATTCACTAACTCATCTTAAATACCCCATAAATAATAATTATATATGGTAGAGTAGTCTATGCATATGGTTGCTTTGATCTCACTAGAATAGAATTTGATTCAGGGGATGGAAAGCTATCTTAATACCTCTTGTTTCACTTTTTGGTAATGAAAAATATTTTGATAACCCCATGAAAATGGAAAGCTTTTTGATATTTTTCTGTGTATTTATATTTGATTGTATATGTGTATAGGTTCTTAAAGCTACTTTATATTATTTTGAGTTGTTTAGTTATGCCGAGTTACGGCTCATATATACATATATACCTATGTTTTTAGACGTACTACCTTTCTTCTATGAGTATTATTTTAATAAATTATTTGATTTGTTATTTATATTTTTGACTAAAGTGATTAATTGTTAGTGTGATTTTGGATAGATACCGAATAATTATTTTAAAATGTGTAACTAAATGTATTATTTGATGATGCGTTATATAAAGATATGTTATTTGAAGATGTGTGATTTAAAAATGTGTTATATAAAGATATACTTTTTGAAGTTGTGTGATTTGAAGATATGTTATATGAAGAGGTGATATTTGAAGACGTGCTATATAAAGATGAAATAATAGTTGTTTACGAAGTCGATAATGATGAAATAATAATTGTTTTTTGATATGAATAATGGTGAGTTAAATATTGTTTATAATGATGAGTAACGATGAGAAATACCTTGTTTATAATGATGAATAACGATGAGATAATACCTTGTTTTTAATGATGAGTAACGATGAAATATATCTTATTTTGATGATGTGTATGATGAGATGATTTTTTATTTTTTTTTTATGGTGTGAGTCATTTATGATGTGTTATATGCATTGCTTGGTGGGTCTGACTTCATGCACACATATAGAATCATAATTAGGGAACGATGAGAGTATGTTCAGTAACACAACTCTGACATACATTAAACGATGAGTAGGTGTGGTACCATATACATATACGATCGAGTATAGGAGCATTGCATACATTATTGTGTTATGTTGATGAGTTGCTAATTCCTTAATTGATGATTGACTTTGTTTAAGTGATACTTGTTCATTGTGATGTCCATGTTGTTTATCGAACAATGAGAAGTTGATTATCTAATGAGGTGGAAATGTAATTATCTAACGATCTGAATAATCTATTTATGTATATATGATTGATGATGCTTATGTGTTTTATGCCTTGTTTCTATTCATTATGATTATGCGATTCTAATGTCGAATATATTCTCACCCTCTAGTTGCGAGCCTACACCCTTGTGGTGTAGATTTGCAGGAAGAAGATCTAGACATTTTATAAATCCTAATAAATCTTGATTGAATAACAACAGATTTTATTGCCTTTGAAAAAAAGTCTTGATTGTTTTAATTGAATACCACAAGATTTAGTTATATTTCATAAAAGTCTTGATTGAATACCACAAGATTTTATTACCATCAAAAAGTCTTTTAAAATGTCTTGAAATCCTAATCCAATACACGCCCCTAAGTAATTAAATGGTGGATCATATGATCTACAAAAGTCTAATGCTACTTCCATATGTTAATTAGCTGTAATCCATATTATTAATGCAATGTAAAGTATTTTTCAAATAGTTGCTAAAATTTAGGTAGGTTCATGAAGGTAGGTAAACATAAATAATATTTGTTTATGACTTTATGTCACCACTTCACGAGCAGACGAACAATCTCTGGATATAATAACGCTCAAGACTACTTAAACATTAAAAAAAATAGAATGATAAAGTAACATCGCAGAGTAAATTTGGGTAACAATGGATCCCCGATACATAGGAAAATCTTGAGTGTTCAATTAAATTATAGCACTGCAGGGAAAATCTGAGTAACAATGGATCCTTAGTAGAAAGACAAATTCTAAGTGTTCAATTAAATTATAATATTACAGGGAAAACCTTTGTAATAATGGATATCCCCAATAGAAAGAAAAATCCTAAGTGTTCAGTTAAATATTACACTGCAAGGAAAAACTGGGCAATGATGAAAATCCAATGGAAAAGCAAATCTTGAGTGTTTAGTTAGAATGTATGACACTGCAGGACAAACCTAAAAAAAAATGAAAATTCAGTGGAAAGACAAATCCTGAGTGTCCAACTAAAGTGAATAACAATTATATTGAATTTAGGAATATTGATGAGAGGGTTTTCTTCGTACCTAGTACACCAAACATGATTGAGAACATCAAAATACACCATATATTCTATGTTACTGAGTCTTTGCACTCACTATGTTTGGGTAATGTTTTCAGGTTTTCCTTGACATTGAAAAGTTGAAAAGTATGCCGGGAATACTCGTCAACAATTCAATGTAGAACTTATTCGTTACCGGATCACAATCAATGTCATATATTACAAGTTGTTTTATGTTGTATGATATGTTTGCATTTATGTAATTATTGTATTAAAAACATGTAAATATTCAATAATTTATCGGTTCCTAGATGTTACAATTACTTAAGTATACCGACCTGACTTGCTTAAAGGATTTTCTTCCGCCTTTTCTAGTTAAATAAACTTCTGAAAGGTTTTAACCTTTTCTATTCTAAAATAAGTTTCACGTAGGTTAGACCTTATACCCCTATAATTCGATCTACTATATTCTCACCCCTACTTACAATCTCATGCATACATAGGTCCACCTTTTGACCATTTTTAAGAGTTATTAAACACATCCAAAATCTAAATACTTTTTTTAAGTTTTTTTTTAGTACTTTTCCTCTAGAAATCTATTGAATTCACCCCCTCTTTTTTACTTTTGTTTCATTTTATTTCTATCTGCACTACTTATGTGCAAAAGAGGAATTAAAACCCATGACTCATTGACAAAAACAAAACCGACGACTCTACTATTTTTAACAGAAAAATAAATTATACACAAAGAAAACTAAAAGGTATATTCTGATCTATATTATTTTTTTTCATTTTCCAACCTACATACACATAAACCATTAAAAAAAAAGTGCAACAAGGAGAAGCTCAAATCGTAAAAAAAAAAGGACAAGCTCAAAAACAGTTTAAAAATTTAAATAAAATCTTCTCAAAAAAGTATACAATGATTTTCTTGATAAAAGTCAAAACCAAATTAGGAAGTTTTTATTTTTCTTTTCTTTTT